>MDSW01122567.1_pt1 | contig 17706 bp, 15 predicted proteins | sample 811171 | NCBI WGS metagenome assembly MDSW01 (sample SAMN05326641, study PRJNA326480) | marine metagenome | isolation source: seawater | place: Atlantic Ocean: North West | collected 2012
CGAAATGCATCACCACCAAATCGATGAAGATCCCGAAGGATACGAAGAATTACTCTACAAGGTATATCGTCCATATCCTACTCACATGTTCGGTCTTATCGACGAATGGATGGGAATTGAACAGCTAAGAATATCCAGTGAACAAGAGACAATGCTACGTCTATTCCTCCTTGCGATTCGCTACCCAGATACTCTACTATTCGAAAGCCTAGACGAGGTACTAACCGCAGATTTACGCAGAATGTCTGCTTACCTACACTTCACTAGCCATACCTATGCAATTTGGGATGATGACACCCGTAAAGGACTAGGGAAACTAGGATTTGAGATTCCTGCAACAAAGAATGCAGACCCGTTCATCTATGGTGCCTATGTAGGTACAATCGAGTTGCTAAAGGACCTCGCTCCGTTCACGTGTTTCTTGGAACATGACGTACCCAGGCAACGCCTTTTCCAAGCAGCTCTAGCTGCATATGGACGCGAATAATTGATTCAGCGCGGGCAAGTGCTCGAAATTAGTGCAACATCTCACCGTCCATCTTAGGCTGGCCACCGTCGCTGTAATATGGGGCGTTGGTTGGGTGGCAGGACGTGTTCTTGCTCAAGAGATTCCAACCTTCACTGCGGCTTGGCTCAGATATCTTACTGCAGTCCTTGCTTTCGTCGCTTGGCTAGCATGGACTGGTCGTTTTACATTACCAAATAGGAGAGAATGGCGAATAGTAGCCTTTGTCGGCTTCTTCTCAACCTTCCTCTACCAAGTATTCTTCATGCTTGGTATGGAACGAACGGCAGCTGGTGATGCATCCTTAATGATCACTTTCAATCCACTATTCACTGCAATACTCGCCATATTCTTCCTTAACGAAAAAATGACCACTCGACTCGGCGCAGGAAGCATTCTTGCAATTGCTGGTGTTGCTATTCTATTCCTAAGATCACCGAATATCGATATCCCGGCAGGTACTCGAATGTTAGGTGATTTTTTCATAATGTTATCAGCACTCTCATGGTCGGCATCGGCCATCGCAATGAAGCGAGGGATGACCGCTGCACCAGAAGGTGAAACACCAATGTCGCCCCTACGTATCACCGTTTGGTCATCAATAACTGGTCTTGCTTTTCTGACACCTGGATTCATCTGGGAAGTTGCATCTAGCCAATGGGTTACACCCTCTACAGAAGCAATATCAGCAATTCTTTTCTTGGCCATTCTATCTACAGTTGTGTCTTATGTCTGGTACGCTGAAGGTATCCGAACAATCGGAGCTGGACCTGCAGCTCTCTATGTCTATCTAGTTCCTTTATTTGGAATTCTGAGTGGTTGGATTCTCTTGGATGAAAAGTTAGGATGGAGCCTTCTACTCGCCTTTGTTCTAATTGTAGGTGGTGTTGCCTTCGCTCAGAGCGCGAAGGGTGATGAACGGGCAAGTGCAGTCGAATGACATGGACATACGAACCGTCGCCGTGATTGGAGCCGGTACAATGGGAGCTGGTATAGCCCAAATCTGTGCACAAGTCGGATGGAAAACACTCCTCTATGATGCGTTTCCTGAAGGACTTGAACGAGGGATGGAACAAATAAATTCGTTCTGGGACAAAGGTATTGCTAGAGGGAAAACCACTGAGGAACAGAAGTCTGAATGGAGTACAAACCTACATCCTACAGATTCTCTCGATGAAGCAGTATCTGAAGCAGATCTCGTCATTGAAGCAGTCCCGGAGATTATGAAGTTAAAACAAGATATCTTTCAACAAATTGATTCAACGGCACCTGCACATGCAATCCTTGGTAGCAACACTTCTGGGCTCCCAATTGGTGAAATTGCTCAGGTAACCTCAAGACCGCAAAACGTCATTGGTATGCATTTCTTCAATCCAGTTCCATTGATGGCACTCTTGGAACTTATTCGTCATGATGGCACAAGCGAGGAAACAATCGAAGCCGCACAAAACATCGCTGAACATCTAGGTAAGACTTCCATCCTAGTCCGAGATGTACCTGGATTCGCCACTAGTCGACTTGGTGTAGTTCTCGGAAACGAGGCAATTCGTATGCTAGCTGATGGCGTAGCTTCAGCCAGCGATATTGATACCGCGATGAGATTAGGATACCGACATCCAATGGGTCCATTGGAACTTACCGATCTTGTAGGTCTTGATGTTCGAAGAGATATCCTAAACAACCTCGCGAAAGCCTTCGATGATTCTCGATACCTCCCACACCCATTACTCAACAAACTGGTCGAAGATGGTGAACTAGGAAAGAAGACTGGACTAGGTATCTATGATTGGTCTAATGGTGAGAAAAATAATCGTGACCACGACATCTGAGGTGACATTTTGCTCTCAGATGTCATAATCGAAGTAATCGGTGCTATGGCTGGCTTGCTTGGCGTCATTGCTTGGCTTCCACAACTCCACCGTGTAATGATTCAACGACTCCACGAGGGAATCTCGATGCCAACATTATTGACAATATGTCTCGCCTTAGTCTTATGGATAATCTACGGATTCCTAATTGATTCCATGGCTATTATTGGGTCGAATATTGCTGCTGGTACATGTGTATCTCTGGTTGCAGCACGAGTCACACAACTTAGACGTCTTGAGCATAACTCAAAGTAAATTACTAGGCAGAATCAATTCAACTAGAGACCAAGTGCCCTTCTCGTGCCATAATGTTTCATCTACTGTTCGTTCAAGTAGCGCTACCGACCCAGATGGTAAAGAAATTGAGGAACCTGAGAGCCAATCAACCATCATCTCCCATCCAGGATTATGACCTAGAAGCATAGGGCATTCCCCCTCCAGTGAATCACCCAAAGCAGAGACAACATCCATCAAAGTGGCATGATACAACTCTGAGAGAATGTATTCCTTCGCATCATCTAGATGAATTCGCATCCTCTGCATAGTTTCACGCGTTCTCTCTGAATCGGAGAGATAGACTACATCAGGTATCCAGTTACGAGTTTCAAGAGTTTTCGCAATCAAAAGCGCATCGCTTCGGCCTTTTTCATTGAGTGTGCGCGCATGATCAGATTGCAAGGGGTTCGCCCAACTACTCTTGGCATGCCGCATCACAATCATTCGGCGATGTGAGGTCATAATGCAATATGAGAAGATGGTCGGCATGAATTCTATGCTGAATTATTCTGATTCATCTGAAGAGTGGAATATTGGATCTCGCTTCTCAAGGAAAGACGCGACACCTTCAGCAAAGTCAGGTAAACGGCTTGATTCTGTAATTAGCATGCGTTCAAATTCTAATTGAGTCTCAAAAAATGTCGACGATTGAGAATCTAACAATTGCTTCGTAGATCGTTTGGACTGGTCCGACCAACGTCCCCATTCCATCGCAATCCGAATCGCACGAGGGACGAGTTCTTCGGGCTCCACCACCTCATCAACTGCACCCAAATCCATTGCTTCCTGCGCACTCCATGTTTGATCTTCAAACAGAAAACGACGCGCATTCTGGAGACCTACGAGACGTGGAAGTAACCACGTGGTTCCACCATCCGGTGAAAGGCCAAGACGGAAGAATGCAGATGCCAAACGAGCCTTCGTAGAAGCAATCCGAACATCACAAGCAAGCGCAAGGCCAAGGCCGCCTCCAGCAGCCGCTCCATTCATTGCAGCCACAATGACAGTAGGATCAGCACGCATACGAACGAGAAGCGGATGTAGGATACCGGTTAGGGTAGCAACCAAATCAGCAGCAGTACCATCTTCGATTGCAGACTTAAATGACTGAATGTCGGCACCAGCACAAAACACACGGCCAGACCCTGTAATCACGATTGAACGGATTTCTGAATCATCCATCAAACGGGTAAGTTCAGCCGATATAGCAGCCATAGAAACCGCATCGAATGCATTGCTAGATGCCTCTTCTGATAAAGTCACAACTGCAGTTTGACCTTGTGTCACCACGCCGACAGTCATACTTCGCGGTAGAGGTCTACGTTATTGAAGTCCATGAAGGTCATAAGATGTGCATCCCTCAGGAAGACCGATGCAACGCAAAGAACTGTACATCGATGGAGCATGGATTGCCCCTCAGGGCGATGGAACGATTGAGGTAGTCAACCCTACGACTGAACAGGTCATCGGTTCCGTACCCGCGGGGTCTTCTGATGATGTGAATCTCGCAGTTGCTGCAGCGAAACGCGCCTTTCCGGAGTGGGCTAACAGTAGTGTCGAAACTCGCATGGCGGCTCTCAACGATCTCTCATTAGCTCTCAAGGAACTCACTGAAGAGTTGGCACAAACAATCACAGCAGAAGTAGGTACGCCGATTGGTTACAGCCGTATGGCAATGGTTGGAACCCCTCGTGTAGTTGCAAGATCTTATGCGAAAATGCTCGAGTCCTACGAATGGGAGCATGAAATTAGAAATTCAGTTATCGTGAAGGAACCCGTGGGAGTATGTGCCTTCATCACACCGTGGAATTTCCCTCTGCACCAGATTGTGGGCAAGGTTGCTCCAGCACTTGCTGCCGGCTGCACCATGGTTCTCAAACCATCGAAAGAAGCTCCTCTAAACGCATTTTTACTCGCTGATATTCTTCATGATATTGGCCTCCCTCCTGGAGTTTTCAATCTCGTTAGCGGACACGGTAGCGAAGTGGGAGAGTTCCTCTCAGGTCACCCAGATGTCGACATGGTTTCATTCACAGGATCCACAGGAGCGGGGGTCCGCGTATCTCAAGCAGCCGCACCAACTGTAAAGCGAGTAACCCTTGAACTAGGAGGCAAATCTGCGAACGTGATTCTAGATGATGCCGATGTAATTCGAGCTGCAAAATCATCTATTGGGGCCTGCTATCAAAACTCAGGTCAGACCTGTTCCGCACTAACACGACTCATTATCCCAGTAGCGCAAAAAGAAGAGATTCTAGAGGTGGTCAAACAACGCGTAGAAGGCTATACACCTGGAAATCCACTAGACGAAAATACCCGCTGCGGGCCAATGGTTTCATCTAAACAACAGGCTAGTGTCCATAATTACATACAATCAGCAATCGATGAAGGTGCAACGCTCATTGCCGGAGGTACCGAGATGCCAGATGGTATCGAAACCGGTTTCTTCGTTCGACCTACTGCCTTCGCCGATGTTACACCTGATATGACAATCTGGAAAGAGGAAGTATTCGGACCTGTATTGACAATCACGACATACCAATCTGAGGAAGAGGCACTCTCTCTAGCAAACGATTCAATCTACGGACTTTCTGGCGGTGTCTGGTCTGGAGATGCTGAACGAGCGATGGAATTCGCAAAGGGCATGCGCACCGGTCAAGTAAGCATAAACGGTGGACCATTCAATGTTAGTGCACCATTTGGTGGCTACAAGCAATCGGGGAATGGACGGGAACTTGGTGTGGAAGGACTTGATGAATTCCTTGAAATAAAGGCAATACAGCGCCCCATTGAATGATTTTTAGAAGTGGGAAAAATGACAGAAGCCCCATATTGGAGAATATTTTTTGTCATTCTTGGTATCATTATCTCTTTTTCAGGCCTAATTCTTTGGAATATTCCATTGAATGAATCTGATGGATCGGTGAACATCTATTCCGCTGATTCCGGATGGAACTTTGGAGAAGGATTCCTTGCGTTAACCGGTGGGGGACTCCTCATGTGTTTTGGACTCGGGCCGTACATTATTCTCTCAGGACTAATCGGGCGACCTTTTCCTATCTCAGAAGAGGCATGGAATCAGAAGGCTCCTGATTTAGAATGAAGTATTTTCTACAGGTATACTCAATCCATGAACCATTCTCGCATAGTACAAGCTTGACAAATTGGACGATTAGTGGGTTGGCCACAATTGTCACAGGAACGGATTGATTCCTTGTTTGAAACGTTGGAATCTTGAGCGAGTTCTTTGATTCTATCCATGGATTGTAGTAACCCATGACGACTACCTGGAACATCTCGTTCAATTTCAGCAACTATCAAACGACTCCTCTGTCGAAGTGCTCCACCTGCATGAGGACAATTTCCATGATGAATAGGTAATTCAAGTTGAATTGCAGCAGCATGTACCTCTTGTTCAGGAATCCAACGTAGAGGTACAATTCTTGGTGTCAATCCATCGATTTTCTGCTTAGTGTGCGGAGCAAGTCGAATTGTCCTATCGACTTCACCCTTCTGTAAATTCATGAGAATGGATTGAGCAACATCATCCAGGTTGTGCCCCAAAGCCATAACATCTGCACCCACTCTTTCAGCGAGTGCATTCAGACCTTGGCGACGAAATACTCCACAGAAACTGCATGGCATCATACCATTCACCTCGTCATTCGATTCACCAACTTGGGGAAGTGAGGCAACAAGATTATCCATCATTGGGAAAGAAAGATCGGGGTAAGATACTCTCTCAAGTCGAATATCCAAATCATCGCAAATGGATTGTGCACAATCTACCGACGGTGCACGGTACCCCTCGATACCTTCGTCAACTACTCCTGCAATTATCTCGACATCGCGACGCTTACCCAAAATCCGATGAAGTAAATGCAACATAAGGGCAGAGTCTTTTCCCCCACTTACCGCTACAAGTACACGATATGGGCGTCCAAGAGTTTCTAACGAATTCTTTGGAAGTGGAAGTTGGCGCCGTAACGTCTTCGAAACACGCTTGTGAATGGATTCAACAAGGTGATTGCCACAAAGATGCTGGCCGCTGTAGACCTGATGTACGATAGAATCACGAGCACAACGAGAACAGGTGGTGACTTCGAACGCACTGGCCACGAATCTTGGTATCGACTTCATGGCTTCAACAAATCGTTTAATTTCTCAATTAGAAATTAGATTTTTCAATTGAAAAATACATATTTTGAAAGTAGAGTAATTCATGATGGATTCCTCCAATTGAATAATGATTTCAATTCAGATTCTCGGCGTTGTAGAATATATCCTCGAAACACTATCTGTGGCCGCTTTTAGGGGCAAGTTCTTGAAGTCGAATACAACCTGAACCTCTTTGGATAGTATGATTGAGAACGTCGTTCGCGCTTACACTCACCTTCCAGGTGTGGTTGAATCGTGGATGGAGAAATTAGACGGTACGACGATTGCCTCCTCCAAAGATAGTGTAAATGGAGTCCGCTCTTGGACCACAGCTGAACGTCTAGCACGGGAATCAGGATTAGGCCAACTGCAAGAGTGGTGGATTGAATCTGATCAAGGTGCAGTCATCGCTTCAAAAACAGGAGATGATTCGTTACTCTGGCTAAAAACTGATTCTCCGAGACGATTGGGACGTTGTGCCCATGAAGTCAGGAGGACTCGATCCGACCTTGCCAATTTACTGAGGTGATGAAATGTTTGACCTACCCCATGGAGACCCTATCGACAGCCTGTTCGACGGTAGTGCGTTGAATGAAGTAGTTGAGTTTGAATGCGGGATAATTTCGAGTTATAAACCAAAGTCACGAAGTCCTTGTGCACATCGAATTGTAGCAGGCGGACACATAGTTGGTTGGCTGGCCGATGCTGAAGAGAACAAACACTACGTTGGAGGCCATGCGGCAAAGGCACGGCTAGTGGAGTTAGAAGATGCCCATGAATTAAGACACAAGGCATATGCTCTGCTGTTAGAAGAAGTCCGAAGTCTGATTGATGGTGTTCCCGAATGCCTTGCCGACCCTGCATTGATGGGCACATTAGGCCTTGCTGGACGTCGTCTTCCTGCGGCTACACATGATTGGCCTCTCGTTGTCGATGTGCTTGAATCAGAAACTGGAGTTATTGCTGCTCTAGCATTTGAGGATGGAGTCCTCATACATTCTTCAGGTGAAACACCAGCAGACCCTGATGCACTTTCTGCTGACCTTGATGCGCAATTGAGAGGTATGGATGCCTTAACTCAACTCATGGGCGCATCACCTGCACCTTGGTATCGACAGGCTTTCGACGAGCATGAGATGACTGTCGCAAGAGATGGTTCTGCTGGATTAGCACTTTGGACGACTGGTGGAGCTGATCCAATGACACTCTTGATGAATGCTGCAGGCATGATTGAACCATCCGATAACGAGGCAGATTCAGAGATTGTAGCACCAGCAAACGGATTCATTGTTCGGGAAGGAAAGGGCGGTGTTGATTCATTAATCTCAATGCTTTCTACTGCAAAGACTGAGGAAATTACAGGACATCTGAAATCTGAAGGAAAAGGTGAATCAGTATCTATTCTCCTAATTGATGGGCTCCCTTCGGGAATCTATTCTAAGGCTGATGGATTAGAAACTTCAATTCGTGATATTTCCTCACCAAGTGCCGACCTCCAACTTCATCGCTTGGAACGTGCTGCAAGACTAACGCTTGGCCGTGGAAATATCGATGGATTTACGCTTGAATCAATGTGTCATTCGATAGCCACAGTTCGTACACGTTCAGAGAGTAGACGTGACCTACTAATCGACCGATTAGACAGATTATATCGATTTGAGATGGGGATGGACATGGTTGATTCAGCAAAGGGCCAATGGAGATTATTGGATACAGGGGGACGTGCTACAGCGAAGATATTGCCATCTTCTGCAGCAGGTAAGGTGCTACAGCCCGAAGAACGACAGATTCTCGATCGAATACGTCGCCTAGAGGAAGATAAAATTGGATTGGAACGAGATCGTGGCCGTTTGGAACGGATGCTCGAAGAAGAGCAAACTCAACGTACCCAATCTGATGAGACTCTTGCTCAAAAGGCAGCGCTTCTTGAAGAGGCCACTAACAAGGTCAGAAGTCTGAATGAAGAATTAGATCAAGCACGGCTTGTTGTTCAACGCGCCGGTGAATCTAGTGAATCAGATAGGATAAGAGCGGATTCCCTTGCAAAGCGTGTAGCTGAACTAGAACATCTCGTAGAGCGTAAGGCTAGTGAGATTGCATCAGCCATCGGCGAAAGCAAGAAGCGGGAAGAGTTGAGTGTTGAACTTGAGGAGATTATGAAGAAAGAAGCAGAGACTCGTGCAACACTCAATGATGCTGAATCTCGACTTGACGAAGTTCGTACTGCACTCAATGAAGATGAACGAGTTCAACGTGTACTCTCTGAACAGGTCTCTTCTCTGCGTGATCGACACCGTCTCGCTGATGCAGAAACAAAGGAAGCCGAAGTTCGAATGAGAAATCACCGTGCTGAAGTCGCTGCCCTGGAAGGCGATCTCCACACTCTAAGAAGGCAAATCGATGAAGACCGAGGTCGGACTAATGACCTTGAACGTAGGCAGGCTCTTCTTCAAACAGAGTTGAAAGAACTCATGGCTGAACGACGTACACTGATGAGAGAATTAGGCGACCTTGATGCTCGTAAGGCACAGGCAGAAGCTGAACTCCGAGAGATGATTACAGATGCAGAAGAACTCACTGAGGCTCATGAGCAGGCTCTAGTTGACATTGCTGAAGCAGATCGAATTCGCTCCCGCCTCCAAGAAGAGCCTCTTGCCCGCGCTCTTCTTGATGACGACGGACTGCGTGCTCTCGAACCTGTGCTTGAACGTATGGAAAGTGCTCGGAACCGAGGTCTTTCTATGGTCCTCCTAGATCGCGCTGTCGAACGAGGGTTAGCGGTTATCCAACATACCGTTGATGAAGTTGCAGCAACACCACGACACCTACTATCGACTGAAGTCATGGATCTGCTTGAACAACAGGCTCCAGAAACTGCTTCCGCAGTCCGTGGCCTAACACGTTGGTCAGTACAACAACGCCTACATCACATGCTTGGACAGATTGTGAACGACGTAGTACTAGATCTGGAAGATATTCTACGTGGTTACGAGGAGGCTGCCACTACTATTGGCCAGATGAGTGATGTCCTGCGCAGCCTCAATGATCTAGGGATGCCTGCGAGACAGATTGAAGCAATTGAGCGAATGCTCACACGACCTGAGACACTACCGAGGATTGCCGCTGAAACACAGGCACTCATCAACTCAGCACTCGATGACATCTACATCGATGCAGATCAGAGGGATGCTGGTCAATCCGTAGATTTAGCATCAACTATTGAAGCATTAGAACGAATGGCAAAACGTCTTGAGGTATTATCAGGCGAAGAAGGTGGGTTCCAAGGATCTATTTGGCGCTTCCAAAGATCAGGTATGTTGCCTTTTGAAACCGGTCGACTAGTAGGGGTCCAACGGCCAGAGATTGATAATCGAGCCCTCTTAGAAATGGATCCAGAAAGGACGGATAATTTAGACAATGAGGAAACAAATGATGGCGAGGTTCGCTCCACTTGGGAACCACTACCTGAACCTTCAGAGACACATGGTGTCAGTATATCGAACAGATCCGATTTAGGCTTAGTACCAACCTCAGCCATTCTCGGTTCGAAGGAGATTCAAGACCTCCATGAGACAGAACGACGACTTCGTGAAGTAGATTCTATGTCAGAACATCGTCAATCTATCCGAAATGGTGTGCCTATGCCAGCTGATCCAACCCAACGTGATGCATTGTCCTCTCTTGAGGATGATTTGGCAGATCTCGATATTTGAGAGGGGATCCAATGTCGGACGCAGATCCTCCTCTAACCCTTCTTGGGCGCGAAGAGAATATTGCTCCAATCCGATATCGTAGACCTTTCGATATTTTCGCGCTCTTATTTGGCCTCATAATTACAATAATAGTTGGATGGTTTGGTTGGAAAGCAGGCGGTATTGGCCCGATTGGTGCCGAGATGGTAGTGGCTCTTTCTTGCTTTCCAGGAGTGATTATCGGACTACTGATTTCGGAAATCCTTTCACGGTTCTTCGATCGTTGAATCGTTTGTTGTCCTTACTGTTCCATTGACTTGATTCAAACCCTTCTCGATTAATCCACTAATTCGTGGCCATGGAATGATATAACGCATTCCTGCAACAAAGATGACGAAAATTAGGGCTGAAATTACAGTTCCATAAGTGAGTTGAAGCTCAAGGGATTCCTCAACTTGACCACTCCACTGCGTCCCCTCGAAGACGGACATTAGGTCGACAATCAAGTCATCAAACTTGAGAGCAAGAGCAGTAACAAGTCCCACAAAGAAGACCATTCCTCCCGTATGCTTCAGATGTGAATTCAAGATATTATCGAACTGACGGACATATTCAGGATCTTTCTTGCAAGATTCAGGTAGTTTGAACGCATACTGCATGTACCTGATTGTAGCAGAACCTGATTCTAAGAAAATCATCAGTAGTAGGCCAATGGTCAGTAATGGAATAATTTCTGGTGCGATGAGTCCCCCCCATTCTGTAGCTTCACCAATCTGTACTGGTAAAGCTTGGAGATTTACCTCAACCGAGGAACGAACACCCTCGTAAGAAAGCAATGAATGGAGACCAAGATAGACAATGGTAGACCCGACAGACCAAGTTATCTGCTGCTTAGACAAACGCCAAATTCCCATTAGCCCAGTAAATACGGGAAGGAAATAAATCAAGAGAAGAAATAGTTCGATGTAAAGTAACAAAGGGCTAACGAGGTATTCTACATGGTTCTTGTTGATTTCATCCTGTCCAAAAGGCAAGTAAAAACTGAATGAACCAATCATCCCGAATAGCCAAGTGATTAGGAAAAGACCTGCAAGATACAACAATGCAACTGACAGGATACCTAAGTTGACACGACGTCGAATCTTCATTGACTGGTATCCAAGGAATGTCCAGCCAGCAACAATTGCACCGATAATCAATAGAGGCATCCAATATCGCCCATCTCCCTCGTTACCCATGCCGATCATCCAATCTGGTAGAGGTAGTGACTTGTCGATAGAGACAAGGTACTGGTCGAGGAAGCCTAGGGTAAGCGTGTGATCTACAGCTGGACACCAGGTCGCATCAATGGGGTCACATAATCCGTAAGTGCGCGTAATCATGATGTACATCCAGATAAGGGAGATTGTTGCGGTAATCTGGAGGGCTAATACCTGCCACTTACGACGAAGTGAACGTAGATGGAGAGTTGTATGCCCTTCACCCTGTAGATTCACATCTTCCGCCATTTAATCACCCCATCTTGACCTGTAACAGAGCTTGGGACAACTCCACATCCGGCATCCAATCGATCACACGTGCTCCAAAACCTGCAAGAGCAGTCAATCGATTCTGACGCTCAAGCTTGAGAACCTCATAGGAAGTCCTAGGAATTCGGCTAACGAGTCGTTCGAAATCGACACTGCTAGGACTGAGAATGATGACTTCATGACCTCTTCCAGCAAGATCGCGAACAGCAGGAATCGTTGTACCATCGCCCTCAGCTGCACTAATGATGAAGACTGGGGACCCTCTGCTAAAACGTGATGAAAGTGCATTTGTTACAGCCTGCAGAGGCATTGCACCCTTAGGAGCAACTCCGGCTAGACTACTCAAGATCTTGAAATACTGCTTATCACCTGTATCAGGAGGCAGGAAAGAAAGGTGATCATCGTAAACAGCAAGAGCTACACTATCTCGACGTTTGATGAAGTACGAAGCAAGAGATGCTGCGGCTACTGTGCCCACTTCAAGTGGATTCTTGAGAACTGTACCAATACGACTAATGTCACGGCTATCAAGGAGAATAAAGACGTCTGTAACCGCATCCCTACACTTCTCATTAACAATTAGAGTCCCGGTTCGAGCAAATGCCTTCCAATTGATTATCTTGAATGGGTCACCAGGAACATATTCTCGTAGACTGAAGAATTCAGTCCCAGGGCCCGGTGTTCTAAGAGTCGTTGCACCAGTATACATCTTTGGGGTGCGACTACGAACCATCGCCTCCTCAATTTCACGTACCTGTGGAAATACAATGAGATCCGAACGGTGATCAACATACATTTCTTGTGCAAATAAGTTGAATGAATCACGATAGCGAATCGATATTGGACCTAGAGAATAGTGACCTCTTAAGGGGCATCGAAGAACGTAACGAATTCGAGTTGTCTCGCCTGGGCCAAGATTAACACGCATGTAATTCAGACCACTTCGTAGTTTCATTTCATGTGGGATATTGTCGTAGATTTCGAGTTGTTGAGTCCTACGCCAAGAGGAATTAGTAACTTCTAGATCAACGTATAAATCGTCACCTTTGTACAGATTATCTGCACTAAGTGTGCGGACTACTTCGATATCACCGTGACCTGTTATCCATGAGGCAACGGCGATAAAAGAGACAAAGGCAACACCAAACACCATCATCTGGAAGTTGGACATCATCATCCCAATGAGCACTAGAGATACACCAGACGCACCTAGAATCGAAGCTTTGCGAGTCCACATATTCTTAGCGCCTCCCCCATGTTTTAATCCGCTTAATTACCGCGATTACTTCTTCCATTGAGTATCGGCGATCTTCAAAGATGAATTTGACGAGCACGGGGTCATTCACCATCTTCTGCAATTCACGTGCTGGCAAGGCATCAAATTCCTCACGACTCAATGAATTGACGTTTCTTACTCTAGTTAGTAGGATTTGCTTAATCTTCTTTGGATTAGCGTAGTACTCGTATCTAGCAGCATCTCCATACCCATAGTAAATAATGCTGAAAACATGACGCCAAGGCTCAGGATCCATCTTCTTGATAATGATAAACTCAAACAAAACAAACAACCCGAGGAACATGAACAACATGGCCATCCAATCGTTCGTGAAATAGATCAGGATGTAGTAGAGAAGATTGTAGGTGTCGCCCATGAAACTAGGTTGTTGATGACGACTCTCATCGAAAATCACTTGCGCTTCAGAAGATATTTGACCATCCTCAGACATGAGAGCTTCTGCAAGCGCATCCAACGCCCATCGACGATTGTCATTATCTGGAACCGTCTTATTCAGGTCCCCATATGCGCCCTCTGCAAAACCCGCAGTGTCGTAAAGCGCATTGATTAGTAAACTACCATCAGTTACAAAGTAAGCTCGACCAGCATCAGCACTGTCACAATTTCTTGACCTGCAGTACTTGATGTAGGTGGCAAATGGCCCTTGCTCATCAGCACCAACTTCTGAACCACTAAAACCAACAGTAAGTTGGCCATCATCATTGGTGTCAAGATATGCATCTTGAGAGGAATACCCTATCGCGTATAGATTTTGATTTTCGTCTCCGGAGAGGTCCTTATCGAATGCACTTGGTTGGTTGAGAAGAAGATCGTAACCAGGATTCGTGTCATACTGTTGTGTTATCGAATCCCATCGATGTGCACATAGACCTAGATCGGTTGAAGTTGGTAGACGTTCAAATCCGACACTAGGGTTACTAGACTCAACATCAAGGAAATCTGGAACACCGTCAATGTCTCCATCAGCAGTACATGGGTTTGTCTCCGTCTTCGGTCCCGAAGTGCTGGTGTAATTGAAGCCATTCGTAATGTTGGACCATACGAAATTGTAATCCAGACTTGGATCCCAAGTCTGAGTATCATACAATTGATGGCCGCTGAATCCTAGACCGAAGTCCTCGGCTAAACCTTGTGAATAGCCAAAATCATCAAGCAAAATTAGCGTCCCTCCACGCTCAACAAAAGTCCGGATAGCATCAATCTCGGAGTTTGAATAACCAAGGCCTTCGACTAGATTGATTACTGATGAATCACCGCTAAAACTTGGCAATGAAATTGTATCTCGTTCCACTCCAGAGATAACGAACACTGTATCGCTAGGCGATTGAATCTCCTCTAAAAGTAAAGGACTACTGACTATACTAGTGGTAGTAAGATTCTGTGACTTGATGTCCTCACGGAATGAACTCATATCATTCCAATCAGTTCCGTATGCGCTCTGATGAACTTCTGAACGTTCAATGTAGGTACCTGCTACCGTCATTAGAAGGGTGCCGAGTGTAAGATAAAACAGGACTATAGCAACCGAACGGCGACCATTCGCTGACCGTAGCCAATCAGTCACAGTAGCAACGTTCAATGAAGCCAATCCTATCACCATCCAGCAAGTGGAGCAAGGTTCAGACGCTCATGCGAGCCTTAAGACGGTTGTGCGGTCCCGCGCAGGTAAATCAGCGATGCAGGTGCACGATTGCACCTATTTCTCTAACTTCATCTACTGGAAGCGAAATCATACCCGCCTCGGAGGGCCAAGGTAACTGAGCTGGATCAAGTTCCTGCGCAATTTTCACGAGAATATATGTCACAGAACCTGTTCGTGAGTCCACAACAAGATCTGCTACATGACCAAGCACATCGCCACTCCTATCTCGAACCTCCCTTGCGAGAAGTTCTCGCGTGAAGGTCGCTGGCAACAAAACACCTCATACCGATTCTATACCACGTAGACCGTCATTGTTCCGACGAATGGAGTCCAATCCACTGGTAAGCATTGATTGGAGTTTTTCGTAATACTCCATCATCTGGGGCGTAACAGTAGGCCGGACTCGATCAATCGCTTCTTCGAAGTGCTTGCGAGTAATTGTCTTCCTCTTCGCTCTCATGGCAATAAGAGCGGCTTCCCGACAAACTGCTTCAACATCCGCGCCCGTATATCCAGACAGAGGTTTTGCCATATCATCCAGAGAGAACTTCCCGATTGGCATGTCCTCGGTATGAATCTTCAGAATCTCACGAATAGAATCCTCATCAGGAGGAGGAACGTGAAGGACCCGTTCGAAACGTCCAGACCGAAGAAGAGCTGGGTCTATCATTTCAGGACGGTTTGTAGCAGCAATGACAATGACACCATCCAAAGCTTCGACACCATCCATTGAAGATAAGAGCTGATTGACGACGCGATTCATCACATCACTGCCTTCACCTCTGTTTTCAACACGAGCACCTGCGATAGATTCGAATTCGTCAAGGAAAATGATACTCGGAGCGGCCTGCTTCGCTTTCTTGAACACCTCTCGAATGCCTCGCTCGGATTCACCAACCCATTTGGAAATCATCTCAGGACCCTTTACAGAGATGAAATTAGCCTTTGCTTCGTTCGCAATCGCCTTCGCAATGAGGGTCTTTCCAGTACCAGGAGCGCCGAAGAGAATGACCCCCCGTGGAGGCTTAACACCAAAATGCTCGAACAACTCAGGTTGAGTCAAGGGCCACTCAATGCTCTCCTTCAGTCGATCCTTGATTTCATGTAGACCACCTACTTGGTCCCACGAGACCTCTGGAATCTCAACATAAATCTCCCGTAATGCACTGGGTTCGATGTCCTTTATGGCCTCCTTGAAGTCAGTCATCTGGACCTCCATCTTCTCAAGGACCTCTGGTGCAATCTCTTCCTCATCAAGATCAATTTCTGGAAGATATCGCCGAAGGGCCTTCATCGCTGCCTCTCTGACGAGTGCATTGATGTCAGCACCAACGAAACCATAGGTATTCTCGAGAACCCATTCTATCTCAAAATCATCACTAATCGGCATTCCACGCGTATGTATGTCTACTATCTCACGCCGACCTTCCTTGTCAGGGACACCAATTTCGAGTTCACGATCGAACCGACCAGGGCGTCGAAGAGCCTGATCTATTGCATCACGACGATTCGTCGCTCCGATTACTATGACGTTGTCACGTCCATGCATACCATCCATCAAAGTGAGAAGTTGTGCTACAACGCGGCGCTCAACCTCTCCTGTAACGTCTTCACGCTTGGGTGCGATACTATCTAATTCGTCAATGAAGATAATCGCAGGAGCATTTTGAGTGGCATCATCGAAAATCTCTCTGAGTTGCTTCTCTGATTCACCATAATATTTTGAGATGATTTCGGGACCATTTATGGAAGTAAAATGAGCATTTGTCTCAGAAGCTACCGCCTTGGCAATCATTGTCTTACCTGTTCCAGGTGGCCCATGAAGGAGGACTCCCTTTGGTGGGTCAATACCTAACCTTCGGAATAGAATAGGATGCTTAAGTGGAAGTTCAATCATTTCCCGAACTTTTTGGAGTTGGTTGCCCAAGCCGCCGATGTCTTCGTATGCGATTTGGTGGCCTGCTGCATCTTCCTCCTCATCTAATATCTCCTCTTTGATCACAATTTCTGTCTCTGGTGCGACCTGTACGATGCCCTTGGGCCGTGTGCTAACTATTGCGAAAGGGAGGGCCTCGGCGAAAAGCGTCATTCCAGGGATGAAAATACGGTCCCCAGCAACAACAGGTCTCTTGTTCAACCCTCGACGAGCAAACCCTTCAATGCCTGGTCCAAAGCGAACCTTCTGTTGCTTAGCCATCACTGGAGAAAGAACAAGTCGTTCACATTTCTTGACCTCGACCTTACGGACATCAACACGATCTCCTAGACTAACACCTGCATTCTTACGGATGATTCCATCGATTCGAATTACACCTAGATTCGCATCCTCTGGCCGACAGCGCCACACAACAGCAGCAGTCTTGTTCTCGCCCGATATCTCGATGATATCACCTGGCTTCAAATCGAGATCGTTATTGAATGGGACTCGGGCTCGGCCATGTCCAACATCACTAGGAATCGCTTTCGCAACACGGAGAGTCACTGATTCGTCTGCTCCTGCCATTCTCACACCTCGGCTGATAGGGACTGTTCGTCGGGGGCTATTAAACCCGAACCGAAACCCACGCTCTACTTCCTCAAGAGACGTTCGTCACATTGATGAGACGAGGTTCAATGGCGGTCTATGGCACACATCCTTGAGTCCGGCTTTGAATACATGGAAGCATCTTCTCAAAATCCGAATGGTTCTCCTAAAGTTCGAGGATACAACATCATTGGAGGGCAACTGAAATTAGCATC
>MDSW01202818.1_pt1 | contig 17705 bp, 16 predicted proteins | sample 811171 | NCBI WGS metagenome assembly MDSW01 (sample SAMN05326641, study PRJNA326480) | marine metagenome | isolation source: seawater | place: Atlantic Ocean: North West | collected 2012
AAAAAAAGAATACCCAAAAGCTAGTAAGTCTGTGTTACAAAAAGCTCAGTATGAGCAAAAAAAATTCAAATGTAAATCTTAAAAATGGTTTTAAAAACTTTAAAGATTTATCAAAAATATTTCTTAATTTTAAATATAAGCTAGATAGTTTAAACGAAAAAAATTATTTAGTTGCAGTATCTGGAGGGCCAGATAGTTTATCTTTGGCTGCGCTTGCAAAAGCTTACGCTTTTTCAAAAACTGTAAGGTTTCATTTTTTATTAGTTGACCATAATTTGAGAAAAAACTCGAAAAAAGAAGCTAAAGACGTAAAAAATTTATTAAAAAAAAGTCAGATAAATTTAAAAATTTTAATTAATAAAAAAAAAATTACAAAGAATATTCAGGCCGAAGCTAGAATTGTACGATATGAAATTTTATCAAATTATTGTAAAAAAAATAAGATTAGAACAATTTTAACAGGCCACAATTTAGAGGATCAAGTAGAGACTTTTTTAATTAGACTTTCGAGAGGAAGCGGCTTGAGAGGATTATCTTCAATGAAACCTTTAACTAAAATTGATAGACAAATTACATTATATAGACCTCTATTAGATATTAAGAAAAAATTTTTGACTAAAATTTCTAAAATGATTTTTGGTAAATATTTTAAAGATCCCTCAAACAAAAATACAAAATTTTTAAGAACAAAAGTAAGAAGTTTAAAAAAACCTTTAGAGGAAAGTGGTATAAAATATGAACAAATTTTTAGGTCAATTAAAAATTTATCTTTAAGCAAAGATACCTTAGATAAATATTTAAACGATATATTTAGTAAAGTGATTACAAAAAACAAAAAAGAGGTTTTGATTAATTTTAAAAAATATAAAGAGTTAAATAATGATACAAAAATAGCTCTAATAAATGAATCAATAAAAAAACTCAAAAAAAACTATTATGATCTAAGATCCAAAAAAGTGATGAATTTAATTAAAAATCTTGACAAAAAAGATTTTAAAAAATTAACTTTGGGCGGTTGTATTTTTTTTAAAAAAGGTGAAAATTTATGCTTAAAGGTCGAAAAAATCTAATATTTTTAAGAAATTGGTAGTTTTTGTCTTATTTACAACTTATTAATCATTAAAATATACTTGTTAAATAGGATTTAATGATTATTTAAATAAAAAATATGAACGTAAAAAATTTAATAATGTGGGTCATTATAGTCTTACTTTCCGTAGGTCTATTTAACATGTTTCAAGACCCTAATAAGATTAATACGGAAAGAAATTCTTTACCGTTTTCAAACTTTTTAAACGAGGTTGAAGCAGGTAGAGTTGTAGAGGTCCAAATTCAAGGAAACAATATTTCTGGTATATTAGCTGATGGAAACAAATTTAAAACTTACTCTCCTAATTATCCAGAATTAGTTGAAAAACTCTCAACAAACGGAGTTAGCATTGTTGCTTCTCCGCAAGAAGATAAAATGCCTTCACTGCTCGGTATATTGTTATCTTGGTTCCCTATGCTCTTACTTATTGGAGTATGGATTTTTTTTATGCGTCAAATGCAAGGGGGCAAAGGTGGTGCCATGGGATTTGGTAGATCAAAAGCAAAATTATTAAACGAGGCACAAGGCAAGGTTACTTTTAATGACGTTGCAGGTGTTGAAGAAGCAAAAGAAGAAGTCGAAGAAATAGTAGAATTTTTAAAAGACCCAAAAAAATTTAGTCGATTAGGAGGAAAAATTCCTAAAGGTGCTTTATTAATTGGACCTCCAGGAACTGGTAAAACTTTATTAGCTAAAGCTATTGCAGGTGAAGCAAACGTTCCTTTTTTTTCAATTTCTGGATCAGACTTCGTTGAAATGTTTGTAGGTGTTGGTGCATCAAGAGTAAGAGATATGTTTGAACAAGGAAAGAAACATTCTCCATGTATAATTTTTATAGATGAAATAGATGCGGTAGGAAGAAGTAGAGGTGCTGGATTAGGCGGAGGTAATGATGAAAGGGAGCAAACTCTAAATCAATTACTTGTTGAGATGGATGGTTTTGACACCAATGAAGGTATTATTTTAATTGCAGCCACAAATAGACCTGACGTATTGGATCCTGCTTTATTGAGACCAGGACGATTTGATAGACAAGTTGTTGTTGGAAACCCAGATATTATCGGAAGAGAAGCAATATTAAAGGTTCACGTAAAAAAAATAAGCACTGGTCCAGATGTTAAACTTAGAACAATTGCGAGAGGAACACCTGGATTTTCTGGTGCTGACTTAGCGAACTTAATAAATGAGTCAGCTTTACTTGCAGCTAGAAAAAACAAGAGAGTAGTAACAATGTCTGACATAGAAGAGGCAAAAGATAAAGTGATGATGGGTGCTGAAAGAAGATCTATGGTTATGTCAGAAGATGAAAAGAAATTGACAGCTTACCATGAAGGCGGTCATGCTATTGTAGCTTTAAATGAAAAAGCTTCAGACCCTATTCATAAGGCCACAATAATTCCAAGAGGAAGAGCTTTAGGTATGGTCATGAGACTACCAGAAAGAGATCAGTTATCAGTTACTAGAGAAAAAATGCATTCTGATATAGCGGTCGCGATGGGAGGAAGAATTGCCGAAGAAATTATATTTGGTCATGATAAAGTAACTTCTGGTGCATCGTCCGATATTGATATGGTTACTAAAATGGCAAAAAATATGGTTACAAAATATGGTATGAGCAAAGAACTTGGCACTATAGCTTATGGAGAAAATGAAGAAGAAGTATTTTTAGGTAGATCCGTTACAAAACAACAAAATATGTCAGAGGAAACAGCTAAAAAAGTTGATGCCGAAGTAAAAAAGATAGTTGATAAAGGTTACGAAAGAGCTAGGAAAGTTCTCACAGAAAAAATTGATGATTTACACAAATTAGCAAAAGCTCTTCTTGTTTACGAAACATTATCAGGAGATGAGATAAGAGATTTAATTCTAAAAAATATAAAACCAACAAGATCATTTAAAGAAGAGGACGAAGATGATGGAAAAGCATCATCAGCTCTTGGATCTTTAGGATTAAAGCCTAAGCCAGCAATTTAAGTTATATGAAAAAATATTACACTCGTGCGTGTAATTTTTTTTACGGTGTTAACTCAAAAGAATTAGTCAGAAAAAAAATGGCCTTACCCTTATGCGGTGATAGCTCTATTTCATTTAATCAAATTGAGATTTTCAATAGGGATAAAAAAAAAATAAGTTCTAAAATTGTAAATATTAAGAATATTAAAAATCTTCCTTCATCAATAAAAAAAATTGTATTCAAAGACATAAAAAAAATTTCAGCTAAAAGAGAATTTTTCGGAAAAAATAAACATAAACTTATGGGAGTTTTAAATATGACACCAGATAGTTTTTCTGATGGAGGTAAATTCAACACTTTAAACAAAGCTAAGCAGAGAATTCAAGATATGCTTAAAGCTGGAGCTGATATTATTGATGTAGGTGGTGAGTCAACAAGACCTGGATCAAAAATTATTTCACCTAAAAATGAGCTTAAAAGGGTTAAAACAATAATAAAGAACTTCAAAAAAAATTTTCCTAAAACTTTATTATCTATTGATACAAGAAAATCATTAGTTATGAATTTTTCCATGAAACATAAGGTTAACATCATAAACGACGTTTCTTGTTTTAAATTTGATCCTAAATCTTTTAGCACAATCAAAAATCAAAATTTATGGAAAATAATTCATCATATGAAAGGAACCCCACAAACTATGCAAAACAATCCGTCGTATGATCATGTTTTATTAGATATTTATGATTTTTTTGAGAATGAGATTGAAAAGTTTAAAAAGTTTAAACACTTTAAAAAAATTATATTAGACCCTGGAATTGGTTTTGGAAAAAACTTGAAACATAATTTGATCATTTTAAATAAGATTTCATTATTTCATTCTCTCGGTTATCCTATATTAATTGGCACATCTAGAAAAAGATTTATTAGTCAAATTTCTGGAAAGTATGATACGAGAGAAAGAATTGGAGGAACTTTATCATCAGTGATTTTTTCTTTATCGCAAGGAATTAAGTTTTTTAGAGTTCATAATGTAGCAGAGGTAAAACAGGGTATCTTGGTATTTGAAGCTTTATTAAATAAATGAAAAAAAAATATTTTGGAACAGATGGAATAAGAGGAACAGTTAACGTAGGAAATATTAATGGTGAAAAATTTTTTAAATTTGGTTTAGCTGCGGGAACATATTTTAAAAATTTAAAGAAAAAAAAACAAGTTGCAATTATAGCGAAAGACACACGATTATCAGGATACACACTTGAACCAGCTTTAGTGTCCGGTTTGGCATCAGCAGGAATGCATATATTTACATTAGGTCCTTTGCCAACAAATGGTTTAGCAATGTTAACAAAGAAAATGAGAGCAAATCTAGGTATAATGATTACTGCTTCTCATAATCCTTTTCAAGATAATGGTCTTAAATTATTCGGACCAGATGGAATGAAATTATCAGATAAGATTGAAAAAAAAATTGAGAATTTAATAGATACAAAAACGATAAGTTATTTATCTAAGCCAAAGTCACTTGGGCGGGTAAAAAGATTAGAGGATGGTAATGATAGATATATAGATATCTTAAAAAATAATTTTCCAAGTAAATTTAGTTTAAAAGGAATGCGTATTGTTTTAGATTGTGCTAATGGCGCTGGATACAAATCAGCACCAAAAATACTTTCTAGTTTAGGAGCTAAAGTATTTTCAATTGGTGTCAAACCTAATGGTTTAAATATTAATCATAATTGTGGATCAACATTCCCCAAAATTTTAAAAAAAAATGTAAAAAAATTTAATGCAGATTTGGGAATTTCCTTAGATGGGGATGCAGATAGAGTCATTATGTGCGATGAAAAAGGTAAAATAGTTGATGGTGATCAAATTATAGCAATGATAGCTAAAAGATGGAAAAGAAAAAAAATTTTAAAAGGAGGAGTAATCGGAACACTTATGTCTAACTATGGTTTAGAAAAATTTTTTCTTAAAGAAAAAATAAGCTTCAGAAGAGCTAAAGTAGGTGACAGATATGTAAAAGAAATGATGAAAAAATTAAATTACAATTTAGGTGGAGAACAATCTGGCCATATAATTTTAGGAAAATTTGCTACAACTGGTGATGGTTTACTGGTAGCCTTAGAATGTCTATTTGCATTAAGAAAAGGTAAACTTGCTAGTGAAAGTTTTAAGGTTTATAAATCTGTTCCGCAAAAACTTTTAAATATTAATGTAAGAAATAAAAATATTATTAATTCACATAAATGCAAGAAGGCAATCAAATCAGCACATAAACTAATTAAAAGTAAAGGTAGACTATTAGTAAGACCCTCTGGAACTGAACCTAAGATTAGAATAATGTGTGAGTCATTTAATCTATCTTTAATGAATAAATGTATTAGTTTAATAAAAAAAACTATTTATTAAAGTATGAAACCAAAGTCTAAAGTTCTTATTATTGCTGGCTCAGATTCTTCTGGTGGAGCAGGTATTCAAGCTGATATAAAAACTATTACCTCTTTGGGTTGTTATGCAATGACTGCCATCACGGCTGTAACTGCCCAAAATACTAAAGGTGTAAAATCAATAGTACCGATAAAACCAAAAGAAATATCTAAGCAAATTGATTTTACAGTCAAAGACATAAAACCAAATGCAATAAAAATCGGGATGCTACATTCTAACAAAGTAATATTAGCTATTGTAAAATCTTTAAATAAATTCCAAATTAAAAAAGTAGTTCTTGATCCAGTAATGGTTGCCAAAGGAGGCGCTAAACTAATTAATAATTCTGCAGTATCAAGTATTAAAAATATATTAATAAAAAAAACATTTTTAATTACTCCTAATATCCCAGAGGCAGAAATATTAACCAAACTAAAAATTAACTCTATCGATGAAATGATAAAGGCTGGAAAAATTTTAATAGATTTAGGGGCAAAAAATGTTTTGATAAAAGGCGGTCATTTAAAATCAAAGCAAATGAATGACGTTTTACTAAATAAAAAGATTGTTAAGGTTTATAAAAGCAAAAAATATAATACAAAAAATACTCATGGGACCGGATGCACGTTATCTTCTGCAATAGCAGCATATTTATCATGTGGAAAAGATTTGATTAAATCTTGTGAGCTAGGAATTAAATATGTTAATGAAGCAATAAAATCAAACTTAAATTTAGGAAAAGGAAACGGTCCAATTAACCACTTAAATTCAATTACTTTGAGTAAAAAATTTAAATAATGAAAAACGTCGTTGTTGTAGGTTCACAGTGGGGAGATGAAGGAAAAGGAAAGATAGTTGACTGGCTTTCAAGTGAGGCTGACGTAGTTGTTAGATTTCAAGGAGGCCACAATGCTGGACACACTTTAGTCATTGATAAAAAAATATTTAAATTAAGATTGCTGCCTTCAGGAATCGTGAGAAAAGGTAAAATTTCTATTTTAGGTAATGGGGTAGTTATTGATCCATGGGCTCTTTTAAAAGAAATTGAAGATATTAAAAAACAAGGAGTGGACGTAACTCCTGATAATTTTATGATTTCTGAGTCTGCATCCCTTATATTGCCCTTTCATCAAGAGATGGATGAGATCAGAGAGGATGCTGCAGGTAAAGATAAGATTGGAACTACACGAAGAGGTATTGGACCTTGTTATGAGGACAAAGTCGGTAGAAGATCAATTAGAGTGATGGACTTGAGGTCAGACGGTAACTTAGATAACAGACTTGAAAATGTTTTATTACACCATAACGCTATTAGAAAAGGACTTAACAAAAAAATATTTGAAAAAGATAAACTTAAAAAAAGTTTATTAGAGATAGCCCCAGAAATTTTAAAATTTGCAAAACCAGTTTGGCTAAAGCTGGATGAATTCAATAATGAGCGAAAAAAGATTCTTTTTGAGGGAGCGCAAGGTATACTTTTAGATGTAGATCATGGTACTTACCCATACGTAACTTCCTCAAATACTGTTCCAGCAATGGCGGCAACCGGATCGGGTTCAGGCCCAAATAAAATTAATTATATCTTAGGAATTACTAAAGCCTATACGACTAGAGTTGGCAGTGGGCCATTTCCGACTGAATTAAAGAATGAAATTGGAGAGAATTTGGGTAAAAGAGGAAAAGAATTTGGAACTGTAACAGCAAGAAAAAGAAGATGCGGTTGGTTTGATGGGGTTTTGGTAAGACAAACGGTTAAAATTTCTGGAATAAATGGCATAGCTTTGACAAAGCTTGATGTCTTAGATGAATTAGATGAAATTAAAATGTGCATTGGATATGAGTTAAATAAAAAAAAAATTGATTATTTACCAGCCGCTTCTGAAGATCAATTTAAGATAAAACCAATTTATAAAACTTTTCCTGGATGGAAACAAAAAACTCAAGGCATTAGAAATTTAAAAGATTTACCAGATAAAGCTAAGAGATATATACATGCTCTGGAGGATTTTATTGGTGCTAAAATATCAAGTATTTCCACAAGTCCCGAAAGAGACGATACCATTTTGGTTGAGGACCCTTTTAATAATTAATTAGCGGGTAGTAAATTTTTTGATTTACTCGCGTTTATCATAGATTTTTGTAATTTTTCAAAAGCTTTAGTTTCAATTTGTCTAATTCTTTCTCTACTTATCTTAAATTCTTTGCTTAATTCCTCTAAAGTTTTCGGTTCCTCTGAAAGTCTTCTTGCAGTAATTATTTCTTTTTCTCTGTCATTTAAAATTTTCATAGCACTATTTAGTAATTCTTTTTTATCATCGTATTCTTGCTTTTGAGAAATCATCAATTCTTGGTCAAGGCTGTCATCAACTAACCAGTCTTGCCATTCATCTGTTTCACCACTTTTGATTGGATCGTTAAGTGATTTTTCTTGACCCATCATTCTTCTATTCATATTAATAACTTCATGCGAATCCACGTCTAATCTTTTTGAAATTTCATTTACTTGCTCATCTTTAAGATCACCATCTTGGCCAGGTGCGATTTGGTTTTTAAGTTTTTTAAGATTAAAAAAAAGTTTTTTCTGTGCACTTGTTGTACCCATTTTTACTAAACTCCAAGATCTTAATACATATTCTTGAATTGCCGCTTTAATCCACCACATAGCATATGTAGCAAGTCGAAATCCTTTATCGGGATCAAATTTTTTGACCGCTTGCATTAAACCAAGGTTTCCCTCAGAAATTAATTCATTTACTGGAAGTCCATATCCACGATATCCCATTGCAATTTTTGCAACTAATCTAAGGTGACTTGTGACTAATTTATGTGCAGCTTTTAGATTTCCATTTTCTCTCCAATTTTTTGCTAACATATATTCTTCCTCAGCATCGAGCATTGGGAATTTTTTAATTTGGGCCAAATAAATTGAAAGACCACCTACCGAGGGAACTGGGAGATTATTAATTTGATTTTTTTCACTCATGGGTTTTATTTATATATTTAATTTCTTATTTCAACTACTTAATTTTTTAAGTACATTCAATAATTCTTTAAAATTTTCAGGCAAATCAGAACTAAAACTCATCCATTTTTTTGTTTTCGGATGTGAAAATCCTAGTGTTTTAGCATGTAGAGCTTGGCCAGATAACTTATTTAAACTGGTAAAAAATTCGTTATTGATTTTTTTAAACTTAACATTTTTTTTCCCGTATTGTTTGTCACCAAGCAAAGATGTTCCTTTATATTTTAAATGTACTCTTATTTGATGTGTTCTTCCAGTTTCTAGTTCACATTCAATTAAACTAATTTTTGGTATATCTTTAATATTGAAAACTTTTAAAGTTTTATAGTTAGTGACTGCTCTTTTTCCATTTATTTCACTAACTGTCATTAATTGACGATTTTTTTTGTCTCTAGTAATTAAAGTATTTATTTTTCCATTTAGAGGCCTTACTACTCCCCAAGTTAGACAGTGATATTTTCTTTTTATTGTATGCTTGCTGAATTGACTTCCTAAATACGAGTGAGCTAAATTATTTTTTGCAACAACTAATAATCCACTCGTTTCTTTATCTATTCTATGAATAATTCCAGGTCTAAGTTTTCCATTAATATCTGATAAATTTTTCTTATACTTAAACAATAGAGCATTCACCAAGGTATCTTCATGATTACCAGCACCAGGGTGCACAACCATACCTTTTGGTTTATTAATAACTAATATATCATCGTCTTCATGAACTATATCTAATTGAATTTTTTTAGGAATAACATCATCAAGATTTTTATCAACTATATTAACTTTTATTTGATCTTTGATTTTTACTTTTGTCGATGGTGAAGAAATTGTAACTCCATTTAAATCAACATGGTTGTTTTCAATCAATTTTTTTATGAATGATCTTGTAAGATTTTTTATATTTTCTGATAAAAAAATATCTAATCTTTTGCCAGTATTTTTTATATTAACAGAAAATTTAATTGTATTATTCATAAATTAATTTAAATTATTCATGATGCGCCGGTAGCTTCAACTGGATAGAGCGCCGGATTTCGGCTCCGGAGGTTATGGGTTCGACTCCTATCCGGCGCACCAAAATTTATAAAATCCAATTCTTAAACATATCTTTATTTTTTATTATGTATTCTGGAAATGTATCATCTATATCAACTTTCTTATATTCTATTTTTCTTTGAAACAGATCTTCACCTAAAGAAATTCTTTTTTTTATTAAATCAATATTTGTAAAGTTTTCAGTGTTATATTCCTGATGCGAGTATGAAATTATTTTATTTCTTATCGCCTCTGGACTTTTTAAAAAACTAAAATGCCATCCGCCATTTTCAATAAGCTGAATTTGATTTTTAAAAATTTTCCAAAAAGGTTTCTTTTTGGCTTTAAGATTTCTTAACCATTGAGGAGATTTTAAATATTTTTTTTGACATATTTTAGTTCCTGGCCATGTACTATTAGTTGTATTTAATAAATTTAATTTTGATTGAAAATTTTTTTGTAAAAAACATGCATACTTATTTTTAATAATAAACTCTTTAATCTTTTTTGGATCTGGAATTTCATCAATATCAGAAATCATTATTAAATCCTCGTCATCGCATTCCTTGTATCCTTTTTCTATTGAATTTCTCTGAAATTGATCTCTTGCATGATTTTCGTGCCAACCTTTTTTTGGTGATTTAACGTTTATAGGCAAATCATCTACAACGATATAATGAATTTTATTTTTAAATTTCGAAAAATTTTCAATTTTAAAATTTAACTTTTTATCTTTCCCATTATGGTTTTTTGTTGCTTCTACTATTACAAACTTGTCCACATTACCTTCAAGAGTATTAAGTCTTATATCTAAGATTAAGTCCTCGTCAAAATACATAAAACAATCAATTAATTTCATATTTTTATAGTTGAGCTAGTAAATCCAAGTTTTTTTTCATAAATATTGTTAGAAGAACAATGCAAACTTGTTCTATCAAATACAAGCAAATCTCCCAATTTCCATTTAAATATCATTTCAACCTCTAAACCTTTAAGATTATTAATATCTTCATGAGCTAAATACTTCGCATGCATTTCTTTATTGAAGTCGTTATTACCATACAAATTTAAATGTTCAGATGATCTTTTATTATATCCTTTTGCTGAAAGTTCTTTAGGGTCGATTGAAAAAGTTGTGGAACAACCATAAAAACGATTTTTAAAAATTATTGTTTCACCTGTATCTGACAAAGGTAGCAAAGTTTGTTTATAAAGCACTTTATCAAAATCAAATCCTGTATCGACATGTAATGTAACTGGCATAAAGCTTTCTTGAAATAATCCTAAACTTTTTTTCCCATTTTTTGTTCTTGGATTATCCATTTGAAAATCTGATATAATTTCTTTCAATTTTTTAGTGTATGTATTTTGTAAGTCTTTATTGAATTCATCGGACCATTTTTTTTTCACTATTTTTTGTCTTTTGTTATCTATCTCAATTGGAAGTTCCGTGTAAAGTTTTTGAAACAAACTAACTTCTTCTTCATTTAAAAACTTTTTTACTATAAATGGCTCACTCTCAAATTTTTTGATTTTGTTTATAAATTTATGCAAAATTATTCCCCCATATTAATTAAAGTGCCTCGTGATTTCGCGTCGCTATATGAGTAGTAAAATATTATTATGCCTATAAAAAAATATAAGAATGAAATTATACATGCTTTCAATACAGCGTGATAATTAATCATATTTTCAATAAGAATGCTTCTCATCTCCTCAAATAAGTGAACTAGAGGTAACAACTTGGCTATTGATTGAAGCCATTCAGGTAAAATATCGATAGGGTAATATATACATCCGAGTGGAGCCAAGAAAAATAAGCTAGCCCATGCAATATTCTCAAAAGATGGTCCAAACCGTATCAAACCTGAGGTAACAAGAAGGCCTAATGTTACTCCAAAAATGTATAATGATATTAACAATAAAATTAATGGAAATCCAATTTTGAAAATTGATACCCCAAATAAAGGTATAGCTAAAAGAGCTGCTGGCACCAAACCGATTAAAGTTCTGAAAATAGCTGTAAAAGTTAGTGCAGAAATAATTTCACTAATTTTTATAGGAGCAATAAAAAGATTGGTGAAATTTCTACTCCAAATTTCTTCAAGAAACATCATGTTATAGCTAATACTAGATCTAAATAAAAAATCATAAAGTATTGCAGCGCTTAAAATTATTCCTACTGTATTTTCATAATAACTTGAGTTCAAAGTAAAAAACTTGGAAATAAATCCCCACAGAAATATTTGAATTGTAGGCCAATAAATCAAATCAAGAATTCTTGGAAATGATCCTTTTATTAAATATATATGTCTAAGGCTTAAAGCATATATTTTGTTCCAGTTCATTTATCACTCCTAGCAATTTTCAAAAAAGTATCCTCTAAATTTTTTCTACCATGTTTATTTATTAATTCATCACAAGTTCCTTCATCAACAATTTTTCCTTGCTTCATCATAATAATTTTACTACATAATCTCTCTACTTCTTTCATATTGTGAGATGCTAATAACATAGTTAATTCATTTTTATTTTTATATTTTTCTAAATATTCTCTTACAAAATCACCTATGTCTGGATCCAAACTTGCAGTAGGCTCATCTAAAAAAAGCAATTTTGGTTTATTTATTAAAGATTTTGCTAATGATACTCTATTCTTTTGTCCAGAAGAAAGTTCACCAGTATTTTTATTTAAGAATTTTCCTAAATTAAGATCATCTATTAATTCTTCGATTCTTTCATCTTTATTTTTTACACCATATAATCTTGCATAAACGTCAAGATTTTGTTTCACGGTGAGTTTCTTTGGTAGTTCAATGTAAGGTGAGGCAAAATTCATAAAATTAAGTAATTTTATTCTAGTTTCTGAAATTAATTTGACTTCATCTATAAAAATTTCACCACTGGAGGGAGTAATTAAACCAAGCATCATACCTATTGATGTAGTTTTTCCACAACCATTTGGCCCTAAGAGGCCAAGCGTACTATTTTTTTCTATTTTAAAGCTAATATTGTTTACAGCAATAGTAGATTTAAACTTCTTTGTAAGATTTTTAACCTCTAGTTTCATTTATGATTTTGACGCTCGTTGTATCCTATCATTAATAGCTATTCCAGTTCCAATATTAGGAATTTTGCAAATTTGAATTTTTTTATAACCTTTTTTTTTAATTAATCTTAATAGTTTATATAAATTTGAAGCCGCGTCATCTAGATTTAGATTTTTACTTAAACTAAAAAATTTTTTCTTCCCTAAGTGTTTTTTACCTAAATATATAAAGGCACTTTTGCCATCGTGTTTTTTTTGATTTAATAATACAGGTATTCCAGGTGAATAATGTTTTTTCATCAAACCTGGTGATCTTAATTTTTTTTTATTAATTTTCTTTTTGATTTTCTTATTTAATATTTTTTCGATTAATGTTTTACTAATTATGCCTGGTCTTAATATGTTGGGAGCATTTGTTAAATCAACTACAGTTGACTCAATGCCTATTTTACATTTACCTCCATTTATTATCAGTTTTATTTTTTGTTTAAATTCATCAAAAACGTCTTCTGCTGTAACAGGACTTACATTTGAGGATTTATTTGCACTTGGCATTGCTAGAGGAAAATCAATTTTTTTTAATATAGACCTAATTATTTTATGTTTTGGAAATCTTATTGCAATAGTTCTTAATTTTGCTGAAGCTAGAGGATTTATTTTTGATCCATATTTTTTTTTTAAAACAAAAGTAATTGGGCCTGGGCAAAAATTTTTATAAAGTTTTTTTAATTTTTCATTAATAACAACGTCTTTTGAAGCATCCTTTAAATTGAGATAATGTATTATTAGTGGATTTGATTTTGGCCTACCTTTTAACTTATATATTTTTTGAATCGATTTTTTTGAGTAAGCATTACCACCTAAACCGTAAACTGTCTCTGTTGGCAACCCAAGAATATCACTATTGTTTAAATTTTGAATAGATTTCTTAAGAATTTTTTTGTTAAAAGAAAATATATTTGAATAGCTATTTTTCATAATTTAAATATTATTTAATAAATGAAAAATGAAAATATTCCAGCTGATATAAAAAGTAAATCCTTAAAAGAAACTAGAGACGAAATAGATAAAATTTTGATAAAATTAGAAAAACAAGAGACTAATTTAGAAGATTCAATTGATGATTATCAAAGATTAATACTTCTAAATCAGCATGTTGATCAAATATTTAAAAAAAAATTTAAAGAGATCTCAGAAAAAAAAAATGATGATTGAAAAAAAATTAAAAAAAAATGCGAATAAAGTTGACAAATTTTTAATTAATTATCTAAAAAAACAAAAAAATTCTTTACTCGTTAGACCAATGAAATACGGGGTAATATCTGGAGGAAAAAAAATAAGATCAACCGTAATTTTTGACTTTGGAAAAATATTTAATCTAAACGAAAAAAAACTTATAAATATTTGCGCTGCAGTTGAATGTATCCACTCATATTCTTTAATTCATGATGATTTGCCATGCATGGACAATGATAAAATAAGAAGAGGCAAACCATCAACCCATATTAAATTTGGTGAATCTTCAGCTATGTTAGCAGGTAGCTCTCTACTTACATTAGCGTTTGAAATTATTGCAGAAAAAAAATATTCGCTTAATTCTAAAATGAAAAATGAAATTATTAAATCTCTTGCAATTTGTTCTGGACATACTGGAATTGCGGGTGGCCAAGAATTAGATTTGAAGTTTGAGAATAAGAAAAAGAAAATAAATCAAATTATCGATATGCAAAAGAAAAAAACAGGAAAATTATTTAATTTTTGTTTTTACGCAGTTGGAATAATAGCCAATAAATCTAAAAAAGAAAAAAAACTTTTAAGTACTTTAGGAGAAGAAATAGGCTTATTGTTTCAACTTGCTGATGATTTTCTAGATAAAAAAGGATCAAAACATCTATTAGGAAAGCCCGTCAAAAAAGATAACAAAAAAGGGAAATCAACCTTATTAAATTTAATGGGAGAAAAAAAAGCTTATTTGTATGCAAATAACCTGAAAAAAAAAATATTGCTTAAATTAAAAAAACATGGAAAAAAAGCAAAAGAAATAACTAGCACAATTGAATTTATTCTAGAAAGAAAATTTTAATGGTTAGACTTATTAAACAAATAAATTTTCCAGCTGATTTGAGAAAATTTAAAAAAAATGATCTAAAACAAATCTCAGACGAATTAAGAGATGAGCTAATAGATGTTGTTTCTGAAACAGGAGGGCATTTAGGTGCCGGTTTAGGAGTAGTAGAGTTGACTGTAGCTTTACATTATGTTTTTGATACACCAAAAGATAAATTAGTTTGGGATGTAAGTCATCAGTGCTATCCACATAAGATTATAACTGGACGAAGAGAAAAAATTAGAACTCTACGTAAAGGTGGAGGTTTGTCAGGTTTCACTAAACGAACTGAGAGTGAATATGACCCTTTTGGTGCAGCTCACAGTTCAACATCTATATCCTCAACACTAGGAATGGCTGTTGCAAAAAAATTATCTAATAATAATAATAATGTAATAGCAGTTATTGGCGATGGAGCAATGAGTGCTGGTATGGCTTATGAAGCAATGAATAATGCTGGTGCCCTTAAATCAAAATTAATTGTTATTTTAAATGATAACGATATGTCAATAGCTAAGCCCGTTGGAGCCATGAGTAAATATTTAGCAAAGCTTTTGTCAGGTAAACTATATTTTAGTTTTAGAGAAACATTAAAAATGATTATTTCATCCTTTTCAAAAAGATTTAGTCAAAAAGCTGGTAAGGCCGAAGATCTACTTAGAAATATTGTTACTGGAGGAACATTATTTAGTGAGCTAGGTTTTTATTATGTAGGCCCAATAGATGGACATGATGTAGAAAATTTAGTTCAAATTTTTGAAAACGTAAAAACCTCTAATCATCAAGGACCTGTATTAATTCATGTTAGAACCCAAAAAGGAAAAGGATATAAACCAGCTGAGGACTCTGGTGATAAATATCACGGTGTATCTAAATTTAATATCTCTACAGGAGAACAAGCTAAATCAAAATCAAATGTTCTACCTTATACAAAAGTTTTTGCTGAAACCTTGATTAAACACGCAGAGCAAGATACAAAAATTATTGGTATTACGGGAGCTATGCCATCGGGAACAGGTTTAAATTTATTTGAAAAAAAATTTCCTGATCGAACTTTTGATGTGGGTATAGCTGAACAGCATGCAGTTACCTTTGCAGCAGGATTAGCTACGGAAGGGTATAAACCTTATGCTGCAATCTACTCTACCTTTTTACAAAGAGCCTATGATCAAGTAGTTCATGATGTTGCTTTACAATCATTGCCAGTAAGATTTGCTATCGATCGTGCAGGACTAGTTGGTGCTGATGGACCAACACATGCTGGTTCTTTCGATATTACCTATCTTTCAACTTTACCAAATTTTGTTGTCATGGCAGCAAGCGATGAATCCGAGTTAGTAAAAATGATAAATACCTCTGTCAACATTAATGACCGTCCATCTGCTTTTAGATATCCTAGAGGAAATGGAATTGGGGTTGAGCTGCCCTCAATAAAAGAAACTCTAGAAATTGGAAAAGGAAGAATTATCAAAGAAGGGAAAAAAGTAGCTTTAATAAATTTTGGAACACGATTAGAGGAATGCAAAAAAGCTTCAAAGGAACTTTTTAAAAAAGGTATTGATTGTACAATTTTTGATGCAAGGTTCGCAAAACCATTAGATGAAAAACTAATTATGGAAATAGCATCTAATCATGAAGTATTAATAACAATCGAAGAAGGGTCCATAGGTGGTTTCGGGTCTCATGTAATGCAGTTTTTGTCTAATAGAGGAGTTTTTGATAGAGGTTTAAAATTTAGATCAATGATACTACCAGATATTTTTATTGATCAAGATACACCTGAGAAAATGTATGAAACTGCAGGTTTGGACAGCACATCTATAGTTAGTAAGGTTGAAGAGACACTTAACTCTAATATTATCTTAGCAAAAAATAGAAATAAAATTTCTAATTAACCACACTGTGCTTTGTGCATTAATAAGTGATCCAGTAAAACACAATTAATCATTGCTTCACCAATAGGTACTGCTCTAATTCCTACACAAGGATCATGACGCCCTTTAACAGAAATGTTTGTGTTCTTACCTTTTTTATCTATTGTTTGCCTACTAGTTAAAATAGATGAAGTTGGTTTTACCGCAAAAGATGCTACAATATCTTGACCTGACGAAATTCCACCAAGAATTCCTCCTGCGTGATTGGTTTTAAATTTTATTTTTCCAGAACTTTTTCTTATTTCATCAGAGTTTTCTTCACCGCTTAAAAACGCTGCATTCATACCTGATCCAATATTAACACCTTTTACTGCATTAATACTCATTAATGCCGCTGCGATATCAGTATCAAGTTTTGAATAAATGGGCGCTCCTAAACCAACCGGAATTCCAGTTGCTCTTAATTCAATAATTGCACCACAAGATGATCCTGCTTTTCTTACTGCTAAAAGATATTTTTCCCATAACCTAACAGATTTCTTATCGGGACAGAAAAAAGGATTCTTTCTTATCTCCGCATTGTTCCAATTTGACCTGTCACATGACATTAAACCTAATTGGGTCACAGCACCTATAACATTAAATTTTTTACCTAAAACTTTCTTTAATACAACGCGAGCCACAGCACCTGCTGCAACCCTACTAGCAGTTTCTCTGGCTGATTGGCGACCGCCACCTCTAAAATCTCGAATACCGTATTTTTTGAAATAAGTATAATCAGCATGTCCAGGTCTAAATTTATTTTTGATAGATTCGTAGTCTCTAGATTTTTTATCTTCATTATTAATGATAATCGAAATAGGCGTACCTGTTGTTTTGCCTTCAAAGACACCAGACAAAATAACTACTTTATCTGTTTCTTTCCTTTGAGTAGTAAATTTAGACTGGCCAGGTCTTCTTCTATCCATATCAGCCTGAATATCTTTTTCAGTTAGTGGAATATTTGGAGGGCAGCCATCAATCACACAGCCTATAGCTGGGCCGTGAGACTCTCCCCAAGTTGTAAAACGGAATATTTTTCCAAAAGTATTAAAAGACATAAGTAAATAATGTATAGTTTATTTTAGTAAATATATGAATCAAAAAA
>MDSW01132011.1_pt1 | contig 17704 bp, 9 predicted proteins | sample 811171 | NCBI WGS metagenome assembly MDSW01 (sample SAMN05326641, study PRJNA326480) | marine metagenome | isolation source: seawater | place: Atlantic Ocean: North West | collected 2012
AAGCCGCCCTCGAGCGAGCCGCTCGGCGCCTCCTCGCCGGAGGCCTCGCGCGGAGTTTCGCGACGTGGGCCGATCGGACGCGCGGCTCGAGGCGCCTTCGCGTCGTCGCGACGCGCGTCGTGAACCGCGCGCGCCTTCGCGCGGCGGCGGCGGCGTTCCGTCGGTGGCGCGAGGAGAGCGACGAGCGGCGCCGCGTCCGCGCGGTGGTTCGGCGCTTCGCGGCGAAGTTCCGCCGCGCGAGGGAAGCCGCCGCGTTTGCGGGGTGGGTCGCCGGCGCGGCGCGCCTCCGGTCGAACCGCGCGAGGGTTAACATCGTCGTCCGCCGCGTCAGGAACCGCGAGGCGTCGGACGCGTTCCGGACGTGGCGGGACGGCGCGCGAGACGCCGTCGCGGCGAAGCGGCGATTCGCGCTCGCGAAAACGCGCGGCGACGCGTCCCGGCTGTCTCGAACCGCGGCGCGTTGGCGCGCCGTCGCCGGCGCGTCCGCGCGTCGGCGCAGGCTCATGGATCGCGTCGTCAGGCGCTTCGCTTCCCGCGTCGCGTCGCGCGCGTTCGACGCCTGGTCGGAACGCGCGCACGACGCGCGACGCGCGAGGGCGACGCTTCGGCGCGTCGCCGAGCGTTGGCGGACCAAGACGCGCGTCGAGGCGTTCCGGCGGTGGGAGGACCAGACGCGCGCCGCGAGGGCGGGGCGCGCCGCGATCGCGAAGGTCCTCGCGCGCATCGCGCGCCGCGCCGAGCACGCCGCGTTCGCGGCCTGGCGGTTCCGCGCGGCGGAGGCGAAGCGAACGCGTTCGAAGCTCGAAGGCGTCGCGAAGCGGTGGCGCTCGCGTTCGCTCGCCGCTGCGCTCGACGCGTGGATCGCGCTCGCGGAGGACGCGAGGGCCAGGACGCGAGCGGCGGAGACCGTCCTAAAGCGCTGGCTCAACCGAACGCTCTCCCGCGCGTTCCAGCGGTGGACGAGGGTCGTGGACCTGGCGTCGACGCGCCAGGCGGTTTTGCTGAAGAGCGCCGTCGCGCGCCTGCGGCGGCGGGCGTCGGCGTCGGCGTTTGAGCGATGGCTGTGGACGACGTCGCGGAATAACGCGGCGCGCGTCGCGCTGGAAAAAATCTGCGCGCGCGTCGCCAACCGCCGACTCGCCGAGGCGCTCGACGGGTGGGCGGACGCGTGCGCGGCGCGGAAGGCGAACCGGGGGAAACTCACGCGCGTCGTGCGGCGCATGGCCGAGCGCCGGTTGGCGCGCGCCTTCGACGCGTGGCTCGATAAATCGCTCTCGACGCGGATGTCGCGCGAGCTTGCCTCCAACGCCGCGCGCGAGATCTTCTCGAGGGGATTCCGCGACCGGTTCCTCCGGTGGGTCCGGTTCGCGGACGCGTCGAAGCGCGATCGCGTCGCCCTCGATCGCGTCGTGCGGCGCTGGGCGGCGCGCAGGCTCGCGGGCGCGTTGGACGCGTGGGCGCTCGCGACGCGCGAACGACGGCGCCTTCGCGGCGTCGCGGCGCGCGTCTCGCGGCGCCTCGCGCGGCTCGAGATGTCGCGCGCGTTCGCCACCTGGATCGACCTGCGCCGCGTTCGCGTCGGGGCCAGGGCGGTGCTCTTCCGCGTCGCCTCGAACGCGCGCGCGCGCGCGTTCGCGACTTGGGCGGAGAACGCGCGCGAGGCGGCGGGCGCGAGGACGCGCGCGGGGCGGGCGGCGCGCGCGCGGACGAGGCGAAACCTTCGCCTTCGCGCGGCGGCGTTCGAGGGATGGCGCGAGGCGTCGCACCGCGCGGCGTACGAGGGGCGGCTCGTGCGGAACATGCTCGGGCGGCTGCTCGCCGGGCACCTGCGCGAGGCGTTCGACGATTGGCTCGCGGAGGTGGAGCGGAGGCGCGGCGAGCGCGAGAATCTGAAGCGGTGCTTGGTGCGCAAGCGCGTCGCGCAGCGGTGGTTCCTGCGGTGGTACTGGGACGCGTTCGACGACGACATCCAAGTCGCGCTCGCGAACATCCTCGGCACGGCGGAGAGCGCGATGGACGACGCGTTCGAGCCCGGGGGGCTCCCGAGTGCCGTCCGCGGCATGCGGCCGGCGCGGCTGGCGGCGGGGGACGGCGACGGGGGGTCCGACTCGAGCTCGGGCTCGAGTTCGGACGAGGAGATGACGCGCGGGATTCAAAACGCCGCCGACGCCATCCTGACGCGGCCGGGCGGCGGCGGCGCGCTCAACGCCAAAAACGCCGACGACGTCAGGGAGGCCAGGAGGGCGCTCGCGGCGCGAAGCATCGAGAGGCCCGCGGGGGGCGGGCGCGCCGACCCGGGCGGCATGGGCATCGCCGGCGGGTTCGGAGGTTTGCTCGCGGCGGCGGGGGCGATTGAGGAGGACTCCGACTCGGACGAGTCCCTGTCGTCCGATTCCGAGGGGGGCGACCGGGCGCCGACCGCGGCGGCGAAGCGAGAGGAGGCGCCGGGAAAAACGGTCGAGTCCTTCAACGATCGGTACGATCGAGTGATGATGGCCGAGGAGGAGGAGGAGGAGGAGGAGGAGGAGGAGTGAAAAAAGAGCGAGCGCCGATCGAAGATTGACGCGAGGGTGTTGTGAAAGTCGCACTCCGAGCGAGGGTAGTCTAGTTTCGACGCCTACGAGTCCGAAATCGAAACGTCCGCGTCGTCACTTCTTGACGTTCTCGAGGTCCTTGAACTGGTCGACACCCTTCGTGAAGATGGCGCCCTGGGCGGAGAAGAGTTCCTCGAGCCCGGTGTCTCCCGCGGCGCCCTTGGTGGTGAGGTACTCGTAATACGTCAGAGGCCTCTTCCCCGTGATGTTGTAGAAATCGGGAGAGCACCGCGAATAAAACCCGTTCCTCAAGTACTCGAAGAACGCCGCCCGCGTCGCCCCGAAATCCGCCTCGAACGCCGCGGGATCCTGCTGGACGTACGCGATCGTCTTCCCCGCCGCCTGCGGCGCCACCTCTCTCGCGAGCGGCGTCGCCAGCGCTTCCGTGAGCGTCGCCGCGACGTCGCTCATCGACTGCGCGGTGGCGCCGCAGATGTCGTAGAACTTATCTCCGTGGCGCTCGGGCCCATCCGCGAAAACCGTCGCCGCCGCCTCACCCATGTCGTTGCACGCCACGAAGCTGTTCTTGCACTCGCCGAGCGGGGAGGCGAACGTGCCGTCCTTCGCGATGCTCTCGAGCTCGTTCTTCAGGAGGTGGTTCATGTAAAAGTTGCCGCGAATGGACGTGAGCTTCTTCGCGAGCTTGGGTTGCTTCGCGAAGCACTCCTCGCTCCACCAGTAATGCTGGAGCATCAGCGGGATCCCCGCGTTCGGCCTGGAGACGTGCACGTCCGGGTCGTACGCGTTCGTGTTGGTGTCCGCGCCGAAGCAGCTGATGCGGACGACGTGCTCGAGCGCGTCCGCGATCTCCGGCGTCTCCCCGACCCACTTGGCGAACGCCATGTGCTCCGCGATGTACTTGTCCTGCGTGCTCGAGAAGAGGTGCGTCACCCCGCGCATGGCGGGCGCCCACGTCGCGTCGTCCTCGAGGTCGAACACCACCGTCTCGTGCGCGCCCAGGCTCGTGGCGTACGCCGCCTTATCCCGAGTCGCCGCCCGAACGCGCCAACCGGGCATGGCGGACAACCGCGCGACGACCTCCTTCCCCACGCGGCCGGTGCTTCCCGTGACGAGGACCACCTTCTCCTCGGACGAGTCAGACGCGGACGCCGCGAAGGCGCGGACCGCCGGGAACGCGGTCCGCTTCGCCGGGAACGCGCCTCGGGGCGAGGCGAGGCGATGGAACGCGAGAGAGAGAGACGCCATCGCCATCGCGATCGACGGGGGGGAAACGAGCGGGGCCCCGGGGTGTGACGATCGGGCCACGCCCACGGGCGGCCGGAATAATCATATAAACGAACAACGAAGATTTTTTTTTTCCACAGAAAACTGTTGGAAGCGTCCGGGGTTGCGTCCAAACGCCGTCGGATCGGCCGGACGCGTCGCGTCGTCTTCTTCCACCGCGCGATCGATCCTTCCCGCCTCCCCCTCCCTCCCCCTCCCTCCTTCGCTCCGCCTCCGCCACTTCCCTCGCTCGACTCACGGGTAGAGGAACATCCCCTTGATACCCTCCGGGTCGCTGACGAACCCGAGGCTCTCGTAGAACGGCACGACTTTGTTATCCGCGAAGAGGGTGACGTTCCCGATGTCCCTCGCGAGCAGCGTTCGAATCATCTGCTCCACGAGCGCCTTACCCAGCCCCTGCCCCTGGAACTCCGCGTCCACGACGACGTCCCAGATGGTCGCGTTGAACGCGTGGTCGCTCGTCGCGCGCGCCAAACCCACGAGCCGCCGCTCCCCGAACGCCGGCCCCGCGGGCGGATACGTCACGCCGGGCATCCCGCCGCCGCCGCCCGCCTCCGCCGACGAGGGACCCGCCGTCTCCGTCGACGATCCCCCCCGGGACGCGGCGGCGGCGGCGATTCCCTCCTCCTCGTCGTCCGCGGGGAGGAGCTCGAGGTACAGGCTCGCGACGCAGAAGGAGTTCTCCAACGCCGCGCGGACCTTCGAGATGGGGCGTCGCGGCCAGCCGACTTTGTCGCAGAGCTTCTCGAGGTCGTAGCAGTCCACCTCCGCGGTCGTGCTGTAGACGATGCGCCCGACGCGTCCGTCCGCGCGCCGCGTCTCGATGAGGACGACGTCCTGCTCCTCGCCGTCGAGGGCGCCGCCGGGGCTGTTCCGCGGGTTGGGCTCGGGCGCGGGGTCGAACGATCGCACCGCGAGGGGGCCCCGGCGGGGAGGCGCGCGGCGCGCGGCCCCGGGGAGGGAGGGAGGGACCGCGCGAGGGGACGGGACGGCGCGGGGAGCGAGCGCGCGCGCGCCGGCGACGACTGGCGCCGCGGGGAGGGGTCCTGCCGCCCGCGTCGTCGACATCGCCGGCGTTCGAGACGCCGCGGTCCCCGCGCGGCTCCGAGTGGGGGGAGGCGCGAGCGAAGGGAAACTCGACGCGTGACGACGAGCAGCGGGCTAAGTCCGCAGCGGCAGCGCGAGTAAAAACCGGCCCGGCGCTCGCGATGTTGACACCAGAGCTCCCGCGCCCGAGCTCCGGCGAGACTCGGCGCGCGCGGTCCGGTCGTCATGCACGGGCGCAAACGCCAGACCCTCGAGGAGGCGAACGTGCGTCCCCCACCCGTTCCCTCCTCGGCCTCCTCCGTCGGACGCCGCGCGCGCGTTTCCCCGCCTCGCGCGCGAGATCTCTCCGTCTCCCCTCCCCCCCGCTCCCCGACCCGCTCTCGCGTCCTGAACGCCTCTCCCTCCCGCTCGCAGGCTCGGAGGGAGGCCGCCCTGCCGAAGGTGAAGCTCATCCGCGCGCTCCAGGACGACGCCATCCGCCGTCGCGCGGCGCGCGCGTACGACGCGACGTCCATGGCCGTCACCGCGCGCCTCCTCGAGATCAACCCCGAGGTGTTCACCGCGTGGAACTTTCGCCGGGAGACCATCGCGACGCTCGAGACGCGCGCGGCGGCGGCGGCGGCGTCGCCCCCGCCGCCGCCGCCGCCTTCGGACTCCGCGGACTCCGCGGACCCCGAAGCCTCCGACCCGCCGTACGTCCCCTCCCTCGAGGACGAGCTCGCGCTGACGGAGAAGACGCTCCGGAAGAATCCCAAGAGCTACCCCTCGTGGCACCATCGCAAGTGGACCGTCTCCCGCGCGGCGGCGCGCGCGTCGGATGATGACGCTTCCGACTCGGACTCGGCGACGCGGCGCCGGGAGACTCTTCTGGCGCGCGAATCGAAACTGGTCACCGCGCTCCTGGACCTGGACGACCGCAACTTCCACGCGTGGGGGTACCGGCGCTTCGTGAACGCCCTGCGAGGCACCACCGCGGAGGAGGAGCTCGAGTACGCCGCGAGAAAAATCCGAGCCAACTTCAGCAACTACAGCGCGTGGCACCTCAGGACGGCGGCGCTGCCCTTGGCGCGCGGCGTCCCTCGGGAGGCGCCCGGGGAGGAGCGCGCGCTTCCGAGCGAGGTCCTGGACGAGGAGTACGAGCTCGCGCGCCAGGCGTTCTTCACCGAGCCCGAGGACCAGAGCGCGTGGATGTACCACCGCTGGCTCGTCGCGAGGACGGCGAGGGACGCCGCCGGCGCCGGCGACGGAGGAGAGGCGGCGCGGGAGGCGTTTGCGCGGGAGATGAGCGCGTGTCGCGAGCTCGCGGAGATGGAGCCGGAGAGTAAGTGGCCCGTCGCGACGCTCGCGCGGCTGTGCGCCGAGGTGGGGACGGAGGAGGCGGAGCGGGAGCGAGTCGAGAGCCTCAGGCGGCTCGAGGGCTTGGACCCCATGCGGAGGGGGTACTACTGCGACTGCTGCGAGAGTTTGAGGTGACGGTGCTTTAAAAGCGCCGTCGACGTTCAAAGGGGGGGAGAGGCGATCGATCGTCGGGGACGGCGGGGGGCTGAGGAAGTCGGGGGGCGCGCGCGGCGCGGCGGTGGATGGTTCACGCCTGCTCCGTCGTAGAAGAGTCTCGTCCTTCGTTTCCTGTCATCCTATACTCGTCGCGCGTGGCTATTCCCGTGCGATCGCCGCGATGCTTCGAAACGACTCACGCGTTCGTTCGTCCGTTTTCTTCTCCCGCAGAGCTTTTATGAAGAGTGATGATAGTGTACCGCCGGTTTCGACGCTCCAAAAATTTACTGGAGCTGCGCGTACCAGAGCCCGGTGATCTTCACGTCCTTGGGCGCCTTGGACCCGAGGTCGGTGTCGGAGGGCTGGATGGACTCGAACACACCCGCGATCTCGCCAGTCACCGGGTCGTACTTGGCGACGTTGAAAACCGCGCTGCCCTTGAGGGCGGCCGTGTTCTTGTTGTTCTCCTTGAGGAGCTCGTCGGCGTCCGACTTAGCCGGGAGCGCGACGGCGTTGTCGTAGCCGGTGGAGCCACCGCGGCCCTTGGGGTCGAGGAAGGAGGAGCCGCGGTACGAGGGGACGACGAAGTCACCGCCGAACTGGCTCGTGTTGCCCTTCGCGGAGAACTCCTTGAGGGTGAAGAGGAAGGGCACGCGCTCGCCGCCGGGGAGCTGCACCGTCACGGGGGCGTAGTCCAGGCCGTCGCGCTCCTGCACCTGCACGGAGCCGTCGGAGCCAACCTTGAAGGTGCCCGCCATGCCGTCGAGGGTGTAGGTGAGGCGGGTCATGAGCTTGGTCTTGGTGAACTCGGACTCGCCCGCCTTGAACGCGGAGTCCTCCTTCACGGTGAAGGAGGTGGGCTCCATGCAGAACTTCTCGAGCGCGTACTCCTTGGCGGGGATCTTCGAACCCGCCTCGCCCGTCTCGACGACGGGGCACGTGTTCGCGAGGCCCGTGCCCTTCACCTGGAGGTAGGTGAGGCCCTGGAACTCGTCGTACGTCACGGCGTTCGCGGACTGCGGGGTTCGAGGGGGGGAGGGAAGGGGGAGGGCGGAAGAGGGGGAGGGGGGGCGTCAGCGGAAAAGCCTCGATTCGCGTGCGAAAATCATCGTCGCGCGGCAGCGGTTCCAGCGGTCCCCGGCCCGGGGGACGTCGCGTTGGCGGAAACGCGCGCGTCACGTCGGACGAGCGACGCGGCGTCGCGCGCGACCGGGCGAGGGTGGGGTCCGGCGCGGGGATGCGACCGCCTCGCGCGCGCGAGGGGGGCGCGCGCGAACGCGAGCGCGCGGGTGCGGGGGAACCCGCGCGCGGGGGCGAGGGATAGGCGGCGAGATCGAACGCGCGTCCAGATATCGTTGTTGTTCGCGGGACGCACCGAGGCGAGGATGGCGGACGCGGCGAGGCCGGAGAGGGCGGCCTTGCCGACCTTCTCGACCTTCTCGACGATCGCGGGCTTGGCGGCGGAGCACTTGACGGTCGCACTGCGAACGATGAGGGGCGAGTGGGGGCGGTTCGGGTCAGCGCGGGGCCCGGAGGAGGCGGGGAAGACGGGGGGGGTCGCGCCGGGGACCTCGCGAAAACACGACCGCGTGGCACCGCGAAGCGGACGCCCGGCGCGATCAAGCGCGCGCGCGGCGTCGCGAGGGCGGCGATTCGACGAGCCGGGCGGGCGTTGCGCGCGCGCGAGGTCCTGACGCTCGTCGCGAGAGAGTCTTCGCGTCGGAACCCGCGTCACGCGCGAGCGCGGGAGGCGCGTCCTCGCCCTCCGGAACACGCCATTTGGCACCGATGCGCGAGTATCGTCGCGATGCTCGCGGGGAAAAACCAATTTCCCGGGATGGGGTTTGTCCGTGGGCACGCACCGCTTGTTGGTGCGGACCGCGGAGGCGCGCGCGGCGAGGGCGTTGGTGGCGGACATGCAAGCCATCTTTACGGTGAGAGTTGCGAACGGCGGGTGACGAGCGTGTGCTGATATGGCCTCGACGCGGGTTTCCGATCGGTTCTCCTCACGACGGAAACGATGCCAGAAGGCTGGGCGACGAAATATTGGGCGAGCTCGCAGCCAATCAGATGCGCGGATGATCCTCTTTCTCTGCTCTCCTTTCCCGGAGAGAAATCCGGTTTGTTGGTGTGGCGGAGGAAAACTTTCCGAACTGTTACGCCAGAGGCTCGAAATGGAAATGCCGAATGAGTAAACAGTCAAAAGAAATGAGAGAGATCGCACTCAAAAAGCGTACGCGCGCCGCGCGCCAAATCACTCCGCCGCCTCCTCCATAGGTCTCGAAGTTTCGCCCGCCGCCAGAGGGAAGGGCGCGCCGTCCCCTCCGCCCGCGAGGTCCCGCGGTCCGGCCGCGCGCTCGGCGATTCACTCGCGCCGCTCGCGATGATTCGCCGCACCGCTCGCCTGCGTCGCGAGTTCATCTACCGCAAGTCCCTGGAGGGGAAGGAGCGCGAGCTGTACGAGAAGAAGCGCACGATTCGCAAGTGCCTCGAGGAGGGCAAGGCGATCCCGACGGAGCTTCGCGCGGCGGAGGCGGCGCTTCGCCAGGAGATCGCTCTGGAGGACGCGTCGACGGCGGCGAACGGATCGAGCGCGGACGACGAGTACGTCCGCGCGAACGAGCGCGACCCGAAGGTTTTGGTGACGACGAGCCGCGACCCGAGCTCGCGCCTGACGCAGTTCGTCAAGGAGGTGAAGCTCCTGATGCCCACCGCGCAGAGGGTCAACCGCGGCGCGCAGGTCTTACCCGACCTCGTCGAGCTGTGCCGCGCGAACGACTTCACGGACCTCGTCATGGTCCACGAGCACAGGGGCGAGCCGGACGGCCTCGTCATCTCGCACATGCCGCACGGACCCACCGCGTACTTCGGCCTCAGCGGCGTCGTCATGCGGCACGACATCAAGGACGAGGACATCGGCAAAGTCTCCGAGGCCAACCCGCACTTGGTGCTGGAAAACTTCTCGACGCCGCTGGGGAAACGCGCGGCGACGATCCTCAAACACCTGTTCCCGGCGCCGAAGGACGGGAAGAGCAAGCGCGTCATCACCTTCGCCAACGACGCGGATTACGTCTCGATGCGGCACCACACGTACGAGATGCCGCGCGGCGCGAGCAGCGTCGCGCTCACCGAGGTGGGGCCGAGGTTCGAGATGCGGCTGTATCAGATCAAACTCGGCACCGTCGACGCGGACGACGCGGACGTGGAGTGGAGCCTCAGGCCGTTCATGCGGAGCGGAAAGAAGAGAAGGCTGTGACGGGAGCCCGCGGTGAGTGCGCGCGTGGGACGAGTGCAAAGAGTCTGGGGGCGCGGTTGGCGTGTACTTTTTTTGTAACAAAAAAGAGGGGATTTTTTTTTTGCGAGACGGATATTCCCATGGACAGATACGTCCCGTCGCGGGACCGTCTCGTCACGCGCTGCCCTCGTTCATGTAGCAATCGTCCAGGCCTTCGACGCTCCCCCCGGTCCGGATTTCGGGCGGGAGGTGGTCGAGGACGTTGAACCTCTGCAGCCCCGCGATCCTCCCCGGGTTCCCCTCCACTCCGGGCTTGAGCTCGAAGACGTGCACGCCCGCGTTTTGCGAGCAGAAGACCATGTTCTGCTTCCCCGTGGTCATCTCGCATCCGCACAGCGCTTTCGTTAGGATGTCGATGAACATGCCGTGGACGACGATGCACATCGCGCCCTGGGACTCCTTCCACTTCTCCGCCTTCTCCCACAGCCACTCGACGACGCCCGCGACGCGCTCTTGGGCTTGAGGGACGGTCTCGCAGCCTTTCTTCTCCTCCCACCACCCGCCCGCCAGTTCGATGGGCACCTTGCACCCCGGGAACTCCTTCTCCAGCTGCGCCTTCGTCATCCCGGGGAGGCCGACGACGCCCCCGGGCTCGCCCGCGGCGCCGTCGAAACACCCGCCGTGCTCGTGGATGTCACCCTTGACGCGAATCTGCACGCCCAGAGCCTCGCTCATCGGCGTCGCCGTGAGCATGCACCGGCGCATGGGCGAGACGTACAGGCGCCGGATCGCGTGCTTCGACTTGAGACGGCCCTCGCGCACCGCCACCTCGCCGAACGCCTCGGACGCGTACTTCCCGAGCGCCGCCGCCTGCTTGAACCCGATCTCCGTGAGCGTCGGATCGCTGTCGCGATCGGGGTTCATCAGGCTCGGGATGACTGCGGGGGCGGGGGGGAGGAGGAACGGGGGGCCGACGTGAGCGGAGGAAGGGGGGAGGAGCACGCGGGGGCGGGACCGAGGAACGAACGCGAGCCGCGCCGCGGGGAGAACGCGGCGGGTGGGGGCAGGCACGCACGGAGGGCGTTATTCGCGCTCTGCGCGTGACGGACGACGTAGAGACGCATCCCGAGCCTCCCGAGGGTGGGGGTCGCGGGGGAAGTCCGGAGGCGCGGGGCGCGATGTGCAGGGCGAAAGGAGCGACACTTGTCTGGTTTAGGCGAGTGCGCGCGACGGGTCAGTGCTGACACGATTCTGATCAGCTGAGCGCCACGCCGCGCTCACTGCCACACCGCCGCACTGCAGCGCAGCAGTTTTGGAGTGCTGGCGCCAGGCTGACACGAACTTCGACGGCCAAATTCAACGACGAGCGCGGCTGCGATTCTCACCTGCTCCGCGCGCGTCTTCACGCGAAGGTCTGGGGCGTCGCTCGGGGGAGGCTCCCCGCGCGTGCGATCGGCGCGGCGCCGCGCGCCCTCGCTCCTCGGCGTCGGGCGCGAATCGGGCGTTCGCGAGGACGCGACCGGGGCGTCGGGTTCTGTGAATTGCACCGCACCCCCCGCTCGCCGTCTCCTGGAGGCGCGCGCGCCCACTCGCCCTCCGCGCCCCCCGAGCGCGCGCGATGGCGCCCACCGCGAGCTTCGGCGGACCGAGACGCGGCGGCGGCGGCGGTTCTGGCGGCGGCGGCGACGCGCGGCGGCGCGACTTCGACCTCGGCGGGGGCGCGTTCTCACCCGCGCGGAGCGCCTCCCGGGTGCCCATCCCCGGCGCCGCGACTCGGCGCGACGCCACCCCGAGCGCCTCCTCCTCCTCCGCCCCGCCGCCGTCGCGCGCGCCCGAGGCCAGGGCGATGTGGGAGCTCGACAGCGTCGCCCCGCTCCCGGCGTCCGCGCCGCCGCCGAAAGCCGAGGGAGAGAAACCGAAGCGCTCGTACCTCTCCCGCGCGTACAAGGGCCTGCGGCGCGCGGCGGGGTTCAAGTCCAAGAAGACCGCCCTCGCGCTCCTCCCCGCCGCGTCCGAAACGGCGGAGCGCCCGCGTCCCGAGGGGAGCGCCGCCGCCGCCGCCGCCGCCTCCGCCGCGGCGTCCCCCGTCAACGCCAACCCGTTCGCCTCCCTGAGGACGCTCGAGACGTCCCCGAAGACGGCGGGGACGTCCCCGGGGATCCGCGAACGCGACGCCTCGGGACCCGCCGACGCCGACGCGCGACGCCGCGAAGCCGACGAGGAGGCGCTCGCGGCGGCGGCGGCGGCGCGGACTCAGCCCGGGACGAAGAAGAAATCCTTCTCGCTGTACTCGGCGTACAAGGGGTTCCGCCGGCGCGTGCGCGGCGACTTCTCCGACCTCGGCTCGAGCGTGAAGCGCCCCGCGTCGCTCCGGCCCGCCCGCGGCGCCGCGGCGCGAGGGCGAGGCGAGGGCGAGGGCGACGGTGACGGCGAGGAGGAGGGCCTGCCGCCGGCGCCCGCGCCCGGAAGCCCCGACGACCGCGAGAGCACCGCGCGGCTGCTGCGCTTGCTCAGGGACAGGGACGCGCCGGCGGAGGAGAAAACGCGCGCGTACCAGGACGCCCTGCGCGCGATGCTCACGCCGGACGTCCGCGGGCACCGCGCGAGGGACCGAGGCGGGTCCGCGTCGCCGCGCGGCGGCGGCGGCGGCGGCGGCGGTTCGTTCGGGGGTGCGCCGCATCGCGCGCGAGGCGTCGACGGCAAAGGCGGAAAAGACGGAAAATCCCACTCGAACGCGTCGCCGCGCGCCGGTCGTTCTTCTTCGCCGCGCGCGGGGTCCTCCTCCGGGGGCGCCGCGTCCTCCGCCGACGGGGGGTCCCTTCCCGAGCTCGTGTCTCGCGCGGAGGCGATCGTTCGGTCGGCGGTGGCCGCCGCTCGGCCTTCGGCGCGGGGCCGATTCAAAGTCGCCGTCGGCGATCTCGTGGGCGACATGCGAAGGCGGCACGAGGCCACCGTGCTCGTGGCGGGCGGGATGCTCCGCGCGTTCGACGAGCTGGAGAAGCTCGAGCCCGCGGCGAGGGCGTTCGGACGCGTCCAGAGGAGGACCGACGACGGGGAGGTGTGGGCGAGGGGCGCGGCGAGGGGCGCGGCGGCGGGATCCCGAGAAGGAAAACGAGAGGGAGAATCATCTAAAGGGGAGGCGCCGGGGGAGGCGCCGGGGGAGGCGCCCGCGCCGGCGCCCGCGCCCGCGCCGATCCTAAAATCGTCGTCGCGCGTATCTCCGTCGGCGACTCCGGCCAGGGCGGTGTTTCGCTCGGACGCGGCGGAGGCGGCGGCGAACCGGCGAGCGCTCCTCCCCGCCTCCGTCGCCGCGCGGTTCGAGCGCGGCGCGAACCGGTCGCCGCCGGGTTCGCGGGACCAGCCGATCCCGACGACAACGCTCGGGTCGCCGACGCTCGTCGCGGAGAAAATGATTCCCGGCACCGGCGCGGGGGGCTCGGACGGGTCGGACGGGTCGGACGCCGCGGACGATCCCGAGAGCGGCCCGGGCCCCGCGGCGGGCGCGGCGGGATCGTCGGATTCCGCGGATTCCGACGATTTGTATTCCCCGCCGCCGCGCGGGTGGGCGTCGCGGCCGGCGAGCCGAGCCTCGCGCCTCGCCGCCGCGAAGAGCCCGGCGGCGCTCGAGGCGGCGCGCGCGCGCGCGGCGGCGGCGGCGACGCGCGCGCGCGTCTTCGCCGCCTCGAGCGGCGCGTTCGCGTACGAAGGGTCCCGGCGGGAGTCTTCTTCTTCGCTCGCGAACGGCGGGTCCCCTCCGGGAGAGAGGCGGGTCCCCTTCGAAGCGGCGGCGGCGTCGGATTCGGATTCGGATTCGGATTCCGACGTCGGCGGCGGGTTTCGGCTCTCCGCGAGCGTCGCGGCGGCGGATCGTCCTCGCGCTCTTCCTCAGCCGGAAGAGGCGGCGGCGGCGGAGTCGGCGGCGGCTTCGGTTTCGCGCTCGCCCGCGGAGGTTTCCCGGCGCGCGGGCGCGGGGCTTTTCTCGGGGTCCTCCGCTTCGGCGGCGCCTCCGTCGCGCTCAGACCTCGACGCCCTTCGCGCGATGCGGCGGACGCTCCTCGCGCAGCGCGTGACGGCGGAGGGCGGGATCGCGGCGACCCCTCGGGAGGCGGACGTGTGGACGGACCTCGCCCGGCTCGGCGGGTTCGAGTCCTTCGACGACGTCCCGACGACGGCGGAGGCGGCGACGGGGCTCTCAGCGAGCGTCGCCGCGACGCGCCGCGCGGCGGGGGAGGCGGCGGCGGTCGCGGCGACGCGGGACGTTGCATCCGCGCGGCTCAGGGCGGCGTACGCCGCGGAGAGAAGCGGCGAGGCGGGTCGAGGGAGAGGCGGAGGAGGAGCGGGGGCGAGGGGGGCGTACGGGGGGGCGCGACGCGGCGGATCGGCGGCGTTTGCGTCGCCGTCGGCGCCGCGGCGCGGGTCCCCGGGGAGCCCGCCGAGCCCGCGCGCGGGGGGGGGGTCCGGATCCGGGGGCTCGCTCGCGCAGAGACGCGCGGCGTACCGCGAGGCGAGGGCAAGGGAGGCGCAGAGAGGGAGCGGGCCGTATTACGCGCGGTAGAGAGGCGAGCGAAGTGAAGAACTTCTGGAGAGATTACTATCGAAAGTATTTCGAGCGGCTGGGTTTCCTGCGCAGCACTGTTATTTCGCACGACGATGTGTGATTTGTGTGTTTTTCGCTTTGCACTTCGCTCATCGCGCGCCTCTTCTCAGATCTCGTCCGCCCCCCCCCCACGGCGATGGCGGCGAACCACCCTCAGCTCGGCGCTGCGCTGAGCAACGTGGCGGACCTGAACCGGATATACCGCGAGCACCAGCGGGAGTCCGCGGCTCTGGCGGAGGCGGCGCGCCGGGGCGGGGCCGTCGCGTCGTCCCGAGACGGGGGGCGCGACGACGATTCGCGACGCGCGAAGAAGCGCGGGAAGGGGAAGGGGAAGAAGGACGGGAAGCGGTCGAAGGAGGACGGGAAGGGGAAGAAGCGCAAGCGCGAGAGGAAGGATCGGCGGGAGAGGAAGAGCGCCGCCAAGGCGTCGAGGCGCGAGAAGAAGCGGCGGAAGCGATCCCGCGCGGGAACGCGCGACGGCGACGACGACGACTCCGGCGCCGCCGACTCGCGATCCTCCTCCTCCTCCTCCTCCTCCTCCTCCTCCTCCTCCTCGGGCGACGGCGCGCCTCCGCGGCGGACCCACGCCCCGGAGGTGGCGCTCGCGCGCGGGCGCTCGGCGTTCGACGCCGCGCGACGCATCCTCGCGCGGTTCCCCGCCGCGCGCGACGACCTCCGCCGCCTCCTCCGCGCCGTCGACGACGGCGAAGCCGTCCAGGTGGACGGCGTCCCCGACCCCAGCCTCAGGGCGCTCCTCGAGAGGCTCTTCGCGAACCTCCCGACGCGCGTGGGCGAGAGGAGCCGCGCGTTCTCCCTCGAGAGGGGCGCGCCGAAGACCCTCGCGACCCTAGCGCCGGTCTTCGACGCGACCGCGGAAGAGCTGGCGCCGTTCCGCGAAGAGGAGGACGCGATCGAGCGCGAACCGCGCCCGAGAGAGGACGGCGCCGGGCGGGCGGAGGTCGCGGCGGCGGAGGAGGAGAAGGAGGAGGAGGTGGTGGTGGAGGCGGCGGCGGCGGCGGATGATGATGATGATGATGACGCGTCGGATCTCGCGTCCATCGGCCCCGCGGCTCGGCCCGGCGGGCCCGCGCCCCGCGCGCTCGGCCCAGCGGCGCCCCCCGCGGCGCTTCTCGCGGCGGCGGCGGCGGCGACGTTCGGAGGCGACCACTCCGCGGCGGAGGCGGAGGATGTGTTGTTTTTCGGGCCCGCGCCGCCCGAGGCGGAGGCGGAGGCTTCGCTCGTCGGCGCTGCGGGTCGGACCGCGGCGGTCGCCGAGGCGCTGCGGGCGTCGCGATCGGGCGGCGACGCGTTCGACGTCCTCGGCGTGGCGCCCGACGCCTCCGCGGCGGCGATCAGGCGAGCCTTCTGGCGGCTCTCCCTCCTCGTGCACCCGGACAAGTGCGACCACCCGGACGCGCCCCTCGCGTTCGACGTCGTCAAGAAGGCGTCGGAGGCGCTGGGCGACGGCGAGGCGCGGGCGGCGCTGGAGGCGAAGCGCGCCGAGGCGGCAAACAGGGAGGGGTTCGACGCGTGGCTCGCGGAGGAGCGGAGGAACGCGGAGTGGCGATTGAAGCGCGGCGCGCCGGAGCCCGGGGACGAGGCGCTGCTGCGCGGCGGCGGGGCGGACCACGAAGGCGGACGAGAAGGCGGGCGGGAGGCGTGGATGACGGAACTGCCGGAGCAGCGTCGGCCGGCGCGCGGGGGCGTGCCGCCGGCGCCTGGGGGAGGCGGGACCGCGCGCGCGTTCGCGAGGACCGCGTTCGTCGAGCGCGACGCCAGGACGGCGGCGGAGTGGACGGACGCGCCGAAGGACGCGGCGACGCGCGAGGCGCGGCTCTTCTTAGCCGCGCAGGAGGCGCGCTACGCGACGACCGCGCTACATGACGAGGAGGCTTCGGAGAGGGAGAGGGAGAGCAGGAGGCTCGTGGACGCGCACAACGAGACGCGGCGCGGGAAGTCGCTGTTGGAGCGGCACAGGGAGCGGGTCGAGCGCGACGACGCGGCGCGGAAAAAAAAGGGGGAGAAGAAGCGTCCAGGAGGCGGAGGCGAAAAAGGAGGCGAGGAGGACGACGGCACGGGGTGGGCGTACAAGCCCTGGAACCGCGAGACGGATCTCGAGGCGGGGCGCGCGTCCACCAAGGCGCTGGACGCGGGGGAGATGATGAAGAAGGCGGGGGGGGACCTCAGGGGGAGGTTCGGGGCGGGGAAGATGCAACAGTAGACGGCGGATCCGATCCGGATCCGCGAGAAAAGTCTCATCTCACTCCGCCGACTCGCGCTCGCCGGTGGGTTCTCGCGCTCGCCTCTCTCGTCATCGATACTTGTCCATGATGCGGTTCGCGTCGTCCAGCGCGTCGTTTCCCGTGGGCGGCGACGGGTCGCCGGGTTTCCTCGCCCCCTCGCCGCCGCCGTCGAGCGCGTCGAGCTGTTTGTTGGCGTACACGTACGCGGCCCCGGCGACGAGCGCCAGGAGCGCGACCGTGCTCACGATGGACCGCACCACGAGGCTCACGGCGAAGAAGGCGACGACCCCGACCAGGGCCTTGGCGAGGGGGCGGGGGACGGACTCGGGGACCGGCGCCGCGAGCGTCGCGAGCGCGGCGTCCACGGACTCGAGGGGGCTCGCGCGGGTGACGATCGCGCCGCGAGGCGCGCGAGTGCGGGGCGGCACGACGCGGGCGCGGCGAGGCGGAGGGGGCGGCCGCGCCGGGGCGATGGCGCGAGCGCGCCGAGGCGCGGGCGGGCCCCGACGCGCCGCGCCGGGCGCGGCGAGCGCGAGCCGCGCGACGCAAGACATGGAGCGGCGCGCGACGAGAGTGTGAGCGCGACGAGAGTCAGAGGCGACGGAACAGCAGACGGCAAGTCCCCAACTTGAGGAGATTCGGCGACTTGGAGGAGCCGAATAAATCCTCACTCGACTCGCTATATGGGCATCCAGTGAGGAGAAGTTGCACCTGTGCGCGCTAAACCGTACCCAAATTGAGCAGAGCTTTTGGAGGAACGACTCGACGACGGCGCGCGCACACGCGAGCGCGGGCGCCGCGCTCGACTCGCACGGCGGCTCGGCGTTCGTCGCGCGCGGTTCTCCTCCGGCGCGCGCGCGACCGATCGCGCGCGGGGGCTTCACAACCGGGGAGTAGACTCCCGCGGTGGAAGCTCCCGGGGGGCGCGTCTCTCGCTCGTCCATCGCGCCCCCGCCTCGACCCGCCCCTCGCCTCGCGACGATGGCGTCCTCCGGCGAGGACCCCGCGGTGGACGCGTTCTGCGTCGAGTGGTGCAAGCGCAAGGTCAAGGTGCTCGACGTGGACGTCGACGCCTCCTGGCGGCCGAAGGTGCGTCGTCGCGCGCGTCGCGCGGGGGCACCCGCGCGCGCTCCCCGCGTCGCCGCTCTCCCTCGCCCGGAAGAGTCGTTGATGCCGTTTCGGCGCTTTCGTCCCTCTCCCGCGCCGCCGTCGCCCCTCATCGTCGTCCGCCCGCGCCCGCTGACAACCC
>MDSW01105484.1_pt1 | contig 17697 bp, 18 predicted proteins | sample 811171 | NCBI WGS metagenome assembly MDSW01 (sample SAMN05326641, study PRJNA326480) | marine metagenome | isolation source: seawater | place: Atlantic Ocean: North West | collected 2012
ATATTATATGGTAAATTTCCAAACACTTTAAATCTATTTTTTAAAAAAAAATTTTCAGGTAACTCAAGCACATCACCATTAATTATTTTAATACAACCTTTATATTTTAAACTTAAGTAGCTAGATAATTCATTATCTTTTTCAATTACAGTTATCGATTTAGGTTTTGCACTAACTAAATATTTAGTTAAATTTCCAGTTCCAGGTCCAATTTCCAAAATATTATCTTTGTCAGTGATATTCCCAATTTTAACAATATTGTTAAGAATTTTCTCATTAATTAGAAAATTTTGACCTAACTTTTTTTTAGGTTTAATTTCCATATTTATCTAGAAAAATTATAGATTGAATTAAGCTAGTTGGATCAGATAAATTTTTACCTATCATTTTAATATTAGGTCCGTGATCTGGTGAGACTCTTATAAAAGGTAAACCTAAAGTAATATTTACAGCATCAAACCCAAACAGAGTCTTCATTGGACTTAAAACTTGATCATGATACATGCCAAATACCACATTAAATTTTTTTAAATTATTTTTTAAAAAAATTGTATCTGCTGGATAAGGGCCATCTACTTTTATTTTTTTTTTTTTTAAATATTTTATAGCAGGTATAATTTCTTTATTTTCTTTATTGTTTAGTTCAAAACTTTCACAATGAGGATTTAAACCTGTAACTGCTATTTTAGCTTCAGTTTTTAAAACTTTTTTGTAGAAATCGTTTATTTGTTTAATTTTTGAAATTATATTTTTTTTTTTTATTTCATTAGATACTTTAGATAGCGGGATATGGGTTGTAAGTGGACTTACACTTAATAGTTTATTATATATTAACATCACAGGTTCTTTCGTGCCTGTTCTTTTTGCTAAATATTCTGTAATACCTCTATATCTACCTTTAAGAAAAGATTTTTTTGATATTGGACCATTTAAAATACAGTTCATTTTGTTTAATCTTATTAACTTTAAAGCTATATCAAATGATTTTTTTATATAAGGGTTAGAGCTAGATAAAATTTTTTTTTGAGAAAAACTGAATTTATTATATGGTATATTTATTAAATTAATTTTTTTTTTTTGTATATTAGAATAATCTTTATTAACAAAATTTAATTTAAATTTATAATTAAATTTTTTTGAGTGCTTATTTATCAAGTCATACGAACATATTAAAATAATTGGTTTACTCATTTTTTTTAATTTTTTTAGTGATTTTATAAATAATTCTAAAAAAATACTTTGAGGCTCACCATTAATTATAATTATAGAATTATTAGAACTCATTAATTACCGCTTTATTGAATATTCTTTTATATTGAAGAGTAGAATATCTTGTTAGTTGGCGATTTTTCTCATAATTAACTGCATTCTTAAATTGTTCTTTTTTATCAATTTTTAATTTTTCATTTTTTTTATCAATTAATTTAAGCACAATAAAGCCTCCAGGTGCAGATATTGGATTTGTGTGTTGCCCAATATCCACTTTTTCAATTTGATCAGATATTTTTTTTGTAAGCTGTGATTTGTAAACCCATCCAACATTACCACCATTACTTTTGCTTTCCGATAAGCTGTAAATTTTAGCAGTTTCCTCAAAACCAATGTTATCTATACTATCTTTAATTAATTTAAATTTGTCTTTAAGCTTTTCACCGTCTGACAATGTAAATACAATTTCTGAAATTAAAAAGTTTTCAACAAAGTTTTTTTTGTCCATTTTTTCTATTTTTTCTTTTATTTTATTTTTATCAATAACTATGGCATAGCTATATTTTTTTACAATGTACTCATTCCATGAAATTTCTATTGAAATTTTTTTTTTAACTTGATCTATACTAATACCAAAGTTATTTAGATAATTTTCAAACTCATTTACGTTAGTAATCCCTAAATTGGAATATAGATCACTTAACACATTATTGATAATGTTTTTATCTTCAGATAAATCAAAAAATTTTTCTATTTCAATTTTTTTTATTTTTTCATTTATTATCGAGTCAATTGCATACCTATCTAACTTTTTTTTTTCTAAATTTTTAAGCTTAGGATTTAAAGCAATTAAATAATTTTTTTCATTTTTTATATCTAAATTTGTTATAATTTCGTTATTTACTTTAGCTTTAATGAAAATTTCAGCATATAATGAGGACGAATTTAATACTAAACTTGATAGTACAAGAATAACAAAGATTAATTTGTTTTTCATTTTCTTTTACTTGGCGAATTTACAGAGGAAAAAGGCACAATTGAAATTGAAAAGAAAATCTCTTCGTTTGGTTCTAAGTCCTTATCAGAGTAGTAATCTTTGTTATATTGTATAGCCGCAGTTAAACAATCATTTTTATATTCATAAATCAAATTATAGTACTCTGTTAAATCAGTTTTTTTATTTCTTCTGGTTCTATATTTTAATGAATTACTCTCATTAAATAATAATTGCATCTCCCCAGAGTAATAATTTTCAGTACCGACCTCATCATCCTCTTGAAGATACTCAAAAGTTGTTACAAATTTATTAACTGTTAAATCTGCACTTAAAAAATTATAATTTGTAGACTCAAGATTATTATCTACAGAAAAATTATAATTTAAATTAATTTCTTCTTTTGGTTTAAAATTTATAGAACCGATTAAATCAGAACTTTTATTATTTAATGTAGATTTTGTAGGCAATGTCTCATTTCTATCTCTTAAAACTGTTGCCAATCCACCTTTTAAAATGCTATTTTTACTTTTGTCTATTAGTTCATACTCAACGCCTAAAGTTAAAGATTGACCACCTTCAACACTGTCAGTTAATCCAAGCCTGTTGTGAGAAAAAATATTAGAAATATTTAGTTTTCTGTCTAAATCTTGTAAATTTTTATTTTTGTTTGGACTGTACATTATTGATGCTTTTCCTGTTAATAGGTTTTTATAATTATTACCAATATTTCTCATTGGATATGAAATATCATACAACATAGATCCAAAATTTTGTGACCTAAAATCGTTAGTATACTCATTAGAGTTTTTTGAGTCTGTGGTAACATTTTTAAGTAATATATCTAATTTATTCACAAAACCTTTAGAATTAATTTTTGGCAGTGATGAAAATTTTAAATCATTAATTAAAACTTTTTCAAATACATTAGTATCATAGTTTTTGTGATATCCATTTGTTAGTAATGTAAAATTATTATTAAAATTTTTTGATAACTCAAAACCAGGTAGAAGATATTGATATTTATCGCTATCATTTTCAGCAGTTAAATCCTCGTAGGCTTCGAACTTAGTTTCAATAAATAAATCCTCTGTATTAGCTTTTAAACTAATAAAAGAATTTAAAAGTGAATTATTATTAGTTATTTCTGACTTTATCTTGTGTGATTTGAGATAATTATTATTTGAACTGGTTTCAATATTAATTTCTAACTCACTACTTTCAAAATTTAAGAAATTTATTTTAGCAAGAGAATTAGAAAAAAAATGAGTTTTTGAACTACTATTATCCCTATTTAAGCTAAAATCTAAGATATGAGAGGAATTTTTATTTACTTGTCTATATTCATTTTGAAATAAAGCCTTGTTGTCAGTATAAATTTTTGGAGTAAATGTAAAATCTTTATTTTCAGATATTACTTTATAATAAGGTATAGATAAAGAGTCACCATGTGAACTTGAACTTTTTATTTTTGGAAATAAAAAACCAGATTGTCTTTCTACCGTTGGATCAGGATGAAAAAACTTTGGAAAATAAAACACAGGCTTATCATAAATTTCCAGCCAGGCATTTTTATAATAAATTGTTTTCTTTAATTTATCATGTTTAATTTCACCAGCCTTAAATTGCCAAGGGGGACAATCACCATCCTTTTTACATGTTGTAAAAACACCTTTTTTAATAACAGTTGAATTTTTGTCTCTAAAAACATAATTTCCTCTAAGTCTTGGATCGTTTTGTTCATTACCAAAACTTTTTTTAACAAAATCTATTTTTACATTGTCTCCAATTATCTCGTTTGTTTTAAAATTAATTATTGCATTTTCAAAATAGTAGACGTTATTTTCAACGTCCTGCATTTTTACAGACTTAATCTTTAACAATTTTTCATCAATAGAAAAAATCGATTTTTTAGCATAAATGCTATTACCAAGATTATCTGAAATAGTAGATGGATTATCAACAGTAATTTTATTTTTTAATTTATAATATTGTGCAGTGTCGGTTTTAAATTTATATTTTTGGTTGAGTTCTATTAAAACATTTTTTTTTAGGGTTATTTCCTCAACCTTTTTTTCATAGATTAATTCATCACTATATATTTTTAAACTGTTATCTAATTTTTTTAATAATAAATTTCCTTTTAATTCTGCAATTCCTGTATCTTTGGAATACACCATTTCTTCCGAAGTAATTATTTCACTATCAGTTAAGATTTTTACATTTTTTTTAGCAATTATTTTTTTATCTTTATCTAATAGTTCAATTATATTTGCTTCAAAATTTATTTCATCTGATACAGAATATTGAATTAGAATTAAATTTATAATGATAAATGTGATTATGTTAAAAATTTTATTTTTCATTAATGCGCATCAAATTCATTGTTGATATTAAAAAAATTATTACTAATGGCATCCATATTGATAAAGATACTGGCAATCTCTCATTTTTACCTAATTCTTCAAAAAAGAAACTTAAATAATAAATTAACACTGAAATCAGTATACCAAAAATTAAGTGAAAAATTTTGGATTTGTTGTATTTGATGTTCATCATTATGGTTGATGCTAAAACAGTCATAATCATTAAATAAAATGGAAACGACACTAATTTCTGTATAGCTGAATTAACATCTGTAGATGAGTAATTTATGGAGTCATATTTTTTTCTTAAATTATTTAGCTCAAAAATAGTCAAAGATGAAAGATTTGAGTAAAGTGAGTTTATGTCATTAAAATTTAAATTAGTTTCCAAAACGTAGTTTTGAATATTTTGTAATTTACCTTCTTCATTGGAAACTATTGCTTCTTTAATTAACCATGTTTTTTCTTTTATTAAAACTTTTTCACTTACAATATTACTTTTAAAATTAAAGTTTTTATCAAATTGAATTATGTCAACATCATATAATGTTTTATCTTCTAATTTATTTGCATTTATAATATTAACGAACTCATTGACTTGATCTTTAATCCAAATACCATTTTCTGTTATCACTGCTAAATACTTGTTGTCTTTTGCATAATTGTTTTTCAAATTTAAGTAAGAATATTTTAAATTAGATGCCAAATTGTAAAATATTGTTATTATAAATACTCCTAAACAAAAACTTAAAATTGATAAAAATTTTATAATCCGTAAGTTATCTAAGCCAAAATTTTTCATTACTATAATCTCATTTTGTTCAATGAGTCTGATAAATGCAAACTGCGCTGCTATTAAAAATATAAAAGGGAATATATCAAAAATAATAGATGGGATATTTAAAAAAGTTAAAAAAATTGGCAAAGTTAGAGATACATTAGCCTCTTTAAAAAAGTTTACTTCTTCAAATATATTTAAAATAAAAGCTAAAGAAAAAAAAATAAAAAACGTCTTAATTAAAGTTGTTAAAAATATTTTTCCTAAATATAATTGGTAAGTTTGTAAAATCACGAAATTTGTTCCTTAGATTTTTTTTTAAAATATGAATAACACCCAAAAAAAGCAAGAAAAGGTATTAAAAAAATAAATATACTCTCCTTGATATTTGCAGAGTAAAATTTTGCTGAGATCTCAGAAATTGTAATAAATATTATTGCTAATAAAAAAACTTTTAATTTAAAATTTGAGTATCCTTGTGAATTTTTTGATTTTATTAGTAGTAAACTTCCTATTAAAGCCAATAAAGGAATGTAAAATGGTTTAAAAATTCTTGAAGATAATTCTTCTGAAATTTTATTTTTTAAATTAATACTTTTGTTACAATTAAATCTAAATTTATCTATTTGGGTTTCATTTTTATAAAAGTTTTTAGAATTAAATAAACAGTTGATTAAATTTAGAGTATTAACCTCTTGTATTTTTGGTGTTACTGTAGTTTTAGTTGTGTAATTAGATAGATTAATTTGTGTTTGTTTGAAATCAAAGGAGTTAGTTTTACCTTTGTTTATATTTAAAATTCTACCATTATTTAATATTAAAAAATTTTTATCCCCAAAGTTAGTGAAGTAACCCTCTTTAGCAAAAATTATTTTTGATTTCTCGTTTGAAAATTTGTCTTTAATTATAATATTTTCTAATATATCATTGTCTCTTCTGTCAGAATAAATTGTAAGTTTTTCTACAGTATCTATAAATTTTTTTGGTTTTATTAAAAAAGGAAGATAATCAATATTTGATTTTCTTATATAGGATCTAGCTTTATCCTGCGAATTAGGGACAATAGATAAGCTGAATACAAAATTTAATATCAAGAAAAAAATAGAAAATATCAAAATTACCTTAAGAAAATTAATTTTACTAATTCCATTAGTCCAAAAAATTAAAGTTTGATTTTGCTCCTCATATTTTATTAGAGTAAAGAAAATCGAGAAAAAAAACATAAATGGCAATAATTTGCTATAAATTTTTGGGAGGCTCAATAACGTATAATAAAAGTAAATCTGAAAACTGTGACCGTCTTCTGTTACAAATTCTAAGTAGTTTACTGCTTGAATTACCCAAACTATTATTGTCACAGCAATACTAGAAACTAAAAAAAATACTGATGTTTCTTTCAAGAAATTTAAGTAAATTATTTTTTTCATTGAAATTTTTTTAAATAACCATATACACGTTTTGATAGAAAATTGAATAAAAAATATGATTATTAAAGAAAAATATTTAAAATCCTCAAAATTAAGCAATCTTTCTGGATCAATTTTATTTTTTGCTAATGAGAAATCTGAAATCAAAAATATCAATAGCTATATAAGTCTTTCACAAAATAATATATTTAAGAAAAATTTAAAAAATAATAATAAAAAAAAAGAAATTTTTTCCTTCGATATTAATCACAATCAAAAAATAATTATTTATACGTTAAAAAATACCAAATCCTCATATGAGAGAGATGGAGCTAAGTTATATGAGTTTTTTAAAAAAGAAAACTTAAATAAAATTCATATTTTTGGAGATACAATCGAAGATATGAATAATAACAAATGTTTACTTGAGGTTATACATGGTATGAAGCTAAAATCATATACTTTTGATAAGTATTTAACAAAAAAAAAATCTGAAGATATAAAATTAAATATAATATCCAAAAAAAAGCTTGATTTAAAATTAATTAAAAATTTAAGAGCAATTGAACAAGGAGTTAATTTTACGAAGGATTTAGTATCTGAACCTGGTAATATTCTTCATCCTGACGAATACGCTAAACGTTTGACAAAATTGAGGAAGGTAGGCTTAAGAGTCACTGTTTACAATACTAGCAAACTTAGAAAGATGAAATGTAATGCTTTACTTGGAGTGGGTCAGGGTAGCTCAAGGGGATCATATATTGTAACAATGGAATGGAGAGGAAATAAAAAACAGAAAAAACCTTTAGCCTTTGTTGGAAAGGGTGTTTGTTTTGATACTGGAGGCATCTCTTTAAAGCCTGCTAGATTTATGGAAGATATGACCTATGATATGGCAGGTTCTGCTGTTGTTGTAGGACTATTAAAATGTTTAGCTTTAAGAAAAGCTAAGGTCAATGCGATTGGAGTAGTAGGTTTAGTAGAAAATATGGTAAGTGGAAACGCTCAAAGACCTGGAGATATTGTAAAATCATTTAGTGGAAAAACGATTGAAGTATTAAATACAGATGCTGAAGGAAGATTAGTTTTAGCTGATGCAATTACATTTACAGAAAAAAAATTTAAGCCAAATTTTATAATTGACTTAGCAACTTTAACAGGTGCAATAGTAGTAGCTTTGGGCTCTGAATATGCTGGTTTATTTTCTAATGATGATAATTTATCAAATCAGCTACATGATGCAGGAGAAAAAGTTGATGAAAAAGTTTGGAGACTACCACTTCATGAGAACTATGATAAATTAATGAATTCAAAAAATGCTGATATGCAAAATATAAACTATGTTGGTGGCGCTGGATCAACAACGGCAGCTCAATTTTTACAGAGATTTATTATTAATAAAACTCCATGGGCACATTTAGATATTGCAGGTATGGCTTTTTCAAAATATGCGGGCTCTTTAAATTCTAGTGGCGCAACTGGTTATGGTGTTAGACTTTTAGATAAATTTGTTCAGGATAACTACGAGTAAATGGAAGAGACATTATCAATAATTAAACCAGATGCTATGGAAAGAAATCTTGAGGATAAAATAAAAAATATATTCATAAAAAATAATTTTGAAATAATTAAAGAAAAAAAAGTAAAGCTTGAAAAAAAAGAAGCTGAACAATTTTATAAAGTTCACCAAGCAAAACCATTTTATAATGATTTATGTGATTATTTGTCTTCTGGGCCAGTTTTAGTTATGGTCCTAAAAAAAGATAACGCAATTGCAGATAATAGAAAAATCATGGGAGCGACCAATCCACAGGATGCAAATCCAGGAACAATTAGGAAAGAATTTGGAATTTCAATTGATAAAAATTCTGTACATGGGTCTGATAGTAAAGAAAATGCAGATAAGGAAATAAAATTTTTTTTTAAAGATTAGATAAAACTTTATTTATAGCCTTTGGATAAATTTTATGTTCTATTTTTAAGACTTTTTTTTCAACAGATTTTTCAGTATCGCTTTTTGTAATACGAACTTTTTTTTGAAAAATTATTTTACCTGAGTCCAGGTACTTATTTACGTAGTGGACTGTACACCCTGTGTACTTATCACTATTTGATAAAACTCGCTTGTGAGTATTCAGACCCTTATACTTAGGTAACAATGAGGGGTGAATATTAATTATCTTTCCTTTATAAAATCTTATGAAATATTCAGGTAATATTTTCATAAAACCAGCTAAACATAATAATTTTATGTTGTTTTTTTTTAAAATATTTAAAACTTTATTTGCTAGTTTTTTCGATTTAGTAAAATTTATAATATAAGTTTTGATATTTTTTTTTTTTGCAAATAATAGCCCCTTCGCATTCTTTTTATTTGAAATTACTAACATAACTTTATAACAACTTTTCTTTTCTAAAGAATTTCTAAATATAGACTTGAGATTTGAACCTCTTCCAGAAATTAAAACCGCAATATTATAATTTAATTTACCACCTAATTTTCTCATTAAATAAGATTTTATTATTTTTATATTTAATAAAATGACCTATTACATACGGTCTAAATTGTTTAGTAAAATATTTTTTTACTTTATTAATATTTTTTTTTTTTGTTACAAAACAAAAACCTACACCGCAATTAAAGGTTTTGAGCATTTCAAGGTCACTTACACCGTTACTTTTTATCCACTTAAAAATTGGTTTAATTTTTATTTTATCTAAATATATATTTGCACAAATATTTTTTGGTAAAATTCTAATTAAATTTCCCGGCAAACCTCCTCCAGTAATGTGAGCGCAACCATGAATTAAATTTCTCTTTAAAAGATCTAATATTTCTTTTACATAAATCTTTGTTGGTTTCAAAAGTTCTTTTTTCAAAAAAGAATTGCTTTTTATATTTATATTATTTCTATTTAATATATTTCTTACCATTGAATAACCGTTAGAATGCAGACCACTTGAAGGGATTGCCATAATGACATCATTTTCTTTAATACTTTCCTTTTTCAAAAGTTTGTTCGCCTCAACAATTCCCAAAGCAAATCCAGCAATATCAAATTTATTTTTTGAATATGTTCCAGGCATTTCAGCAGTTTCACCCCCAACTAAATTACACCCACTTATTTCACAACCTTTTTGGACACCTTTTATAATTTTTTTTAATTTTATTAAATTAATTTTGTCGATTGATATGTAATCTAAAAATATGATAGGTTTAGCACCTTGAACTAAAATATCATTTACACACATTGCAACCAAATCTATTCCTATAGTGTCAAATTTTTTAAGTTTGTTTGCTATCTCAATTTTAGTACCGACACCGTCTGTACTTGAAATCAACAGAGGCTTTCTTATTCCTTTAGGAATGTTTGTTACAGATGCGAAACTTCCAATATTATTACTATATAAAATAGATTTTTTTTTTTTATTTAAATTTGATATATATTTTACAAAATTGTCAGCAGCATTTATACTTACACCACTATTTTCATATGTAAATTTATATTTTTTCATATATTTAAAATATGTATACTAAAAAAAAATTTTTTAAAATTGTATCTACTATAATTATTTATTTATACACTTTAGCTTTTGCTCTCATAATAACAACAAATGTTCAAAGTAAAATTTTTAAAATAAAGAATATTGAAATTTCAGAACCATTTGATGTTAATTTTAATAGGGAAAATGTAATTAATTATGCATTCACTAAAGCGTTTAAAGAATTAGCTTCAAGCGTCATTATGACTAAGGACAAACCAAAAATCATAAATTTAAAGCTTAATGAAATTAAATACTTAGTAGAATCATTTGAGATTAATAATGAAAGATTTTTAAATAAAAAATACATAGCGAAATTTAATGTTAATTTTAACAAAAAAAAAAACGCTAAATTTCTTTCAATCAAAAAACATTTTTCCATCTTTAAAAATAAATAAGGATTTTTTGACCATATTAATTTTTATAGACAATGATAAAAACCAGATTTTTGTATATGAGAATAATCCTTTCTACAATAATTGGAATAAAATCGAAGAAAAATATTTTTTATTAAATTATATTTTGATTAATGAGGATATAGAAGATCTTCAAATGATTAATGCTAATAAAGATAATATTGAAAATTATCAATTTGATAAAATTATTAATAAATATGATTTAAAAGATTATATTATATCTATTATTTTTAAAAATGAGAAAAAACTGAGAATTTTGTCAAAATTTTTTTTTGACAATGATTTAAAAATAATAAACCACAAGTATGATGATGTGGATTTAGATGATAAGGAAAAATTAGACGATTTAATTTTAAAAACAAAAACTAATTTAGAAGATTTATGGAAAAGTAATAACTTAGTTAATACATCTTTGAAGTTACCTATAAATTTACAAATAAATCCAAAAAACACTCTCAAAATAATTAATCTTGAAGAGGAAATGAACAAAATTGACTTAATATACGATTATTATGTTACCTCTATTTCAAGTCAAAACCTGAATTACAAAATTATATTCAATGGAAGTCCTAAAAAGTTTCTAAAAATAATGAATGATAAAAATATTATTATAAATATTGAAAATGAAATATGGAAAGTAAAGTAAAAGACTTAAGGCAGCAACTTTTAAATTTTAAATTTAACAAAAGTTTTAATAAAAATGATTTTTTTGTCAGTGAAAGCAATTATTATGCGTATAACCTACTTCTGTCTTGGCCGAAATGGGACAAAAAGATTATAAATATTTATGGTGAAAGATACTCAGGAAAAACACATTTAATCGAAATATTTTTAGAGAAAAATAAAGGTTTAATAATAGATTTAAAAAAATTAAAAAATTATGATCTAGATGAATTAAGATTTAATGAAAATATAATAATAGATAATCTTGATGACGAATTAGATGAAAGATTTTTTTATTCATTTATCGATACAATAGAAAAATACAATAAGTTTCTAATTTTGACATCAAACAAATCATTAACTCAACTCAATTTTAAACTAAATGATTTAAAATCAAGACTTAAAAACTGTTTGTTTGCTGAAATTCAAAAACCTGATGACATCTTAATTAAAGCCCTTATAACTAAAAATTTAGCAGATTATCAGATAATGATAGATTCTAAACTGATAGATTTTATTTCAAAAAGAATAACAAGGTCTTATCCTAAAATAAAAGAATTTATATGTACAATTGATAAAATTAGTTTAAAAAAAAAAAAACCGATTAATATGAAAATAATTAAGGAAATTTTAGAGGATAAATTTGAAAAGCTATAGAACACATACTTGTGGTGAATTAACTCTAAAAAATAACGGTGAAAATGTTTTACTTGCCGGGTGGATTAATAAAAAGAGAGATCATGGAAACCTTTTATTTATAGATTTAAGAGATAATTACGGAATAACGCAATGTGTAATTGACAATAATAATATTCTTTTCAGTGAAATAGAGAAAATACCTTTGGAAACAGTTATTCAATTTGGTGGACTAGTCGTTAAAAGAGAAAAAGAAACTATAAATAAGGAATTAAATTCAGGAGAGGTAGAAATTAAAATTTCAAATTATAATATTTTAGGAAAAACTAAAGAATTGCCACTGCCAGTATTTTCAGATCAGGAATATGCTGAGGAGATAAGGCTCAAATATAGATTTTTAGACCTAAGAAGAAGTAAAATTCATAAAAATATTAATTTAAGGTCAAAAGTAATATCTTATATTAGAAAAGAGATGGAAAGGATGGGTTTTTTAGAATACCAAACTCCAATATTAACCTCATCAAGTCCAGAAGGTGCTAGAGATTTTTTAGTACCTAGCAGACTTAACCCAGGAAAGTTTTATGCTCTTCCACAAGCCCCTCAACAATTTAAACAACTTATAATGGTTTCAGGTTTTGATAAGTATTTTCAAATTGCACCGTGTTTTAGGGATGAGGATGCTAGAGCTGATAGAAGTCCAGGGGAATTTTACCAATTGGATATTGAGATGTCATTTGTAAATCAAGAAGATATATTTAACATCATAGAAAAATTATTAAATAACGTTTTTAAAAAATTTTCTAAAAAAAAAATTCTTAGTGAAAAATTTACTAGATTAACTTTTTTTGATGCGATGCTTAAATATGGAACAGATAAACCTGATTTAAGAAATCCATTAGAAATATGTGATCTAACGAAGATTTTTCAAAGAGATGATGTGAAATTTGAAATATTTAAAAAATTAGTAAACAAAGGATCAATTGTTAGAGCAATAATTACAAAAAAAACTAACATTAAACCTAGAAGTTTTTTTGATAATATAGATAAATGGGCTAAAGACGAGGGGTCTAGTGGACTAGCATATTTTACTTTTGAAAAAGAAAATAATAATATTTTTAGCAAAGGTCCCATTGGAAAGTTTTTTTCATCAGAAGCATGTAATGAGATAATGAAAATAACTAGTGCTGAAGTAGGAGATAGTATTTTTTTTGCATGTGGTCAAAAAAAAGATGTGGAAAAATTATTATCTTCAGCAAGAGATAAAATAGCAAAAGATTTAGACATAATCGATGAAAATTCGTTCGCTTTCTGCTGGATTGTTGACTACCCAATGTTCGAAACAGATGAAAAATCTGGCAAAATTAAATTTAGCCATAATCCATTTTCGATGCCCCAAGGTGATATAAATAAATTAAATCTTAATAAGCCTCTAGAAATTAAAGCATATCAGTATGACATAGTTTGTAACGGAATTGAGCTGTCATCTGGAGCAATAAGAAATCATATACCTGATTTAATGTATAAGCTTTTTGCTGTTGCAGGATATGACAAAAAAAGTGTTGAGAGTAAATTTAGCGGAATGATCAATGCACTAAGTTATGGAGCACCACCTCATGGTGGTATAGCACCTGGAATTGATAGAATTATAATGTTACTAGCAAATGAGAAAAATATTAGAGAAGTTACTATGTTTCCTTTGAATCAAAATGCCCAAGATTTAATGATGAAAGCTCCTTCAGATATAGATGAAAGTCAATTAAAAGAATTAAATATTGATATAATCAAAAAAAAATAATTATTTTTTACCTTTAAGATTTATTCTTATATCTGAAAGATCTACTAACTTTCTTTTATAATCATTTCTTACAAAACCCTTGCTAGTCATATCCTTCACAATTTTAATCAATTGATTATTTTCTTCATATGAACTGTTTTCGTTTTCATTAATATTTTCAGATTTACCAATTGAAGGTGTGTGTGCAAGATCTTCTCTATTTAAGTAGGATATCGCTAATTCTCTAAATATATAATCTAAAATAGATGTAGCTGACATAATTCTATCATTTCCATATACTTTTCCAGAAGGTTCAAATTTTGTATCAACGTAAGCGTTTACAAACTCATCAAGAGGCACTCCATATTGTAGTCCCAAAGATATTGCTATAGCAAAATTATTCATTAACGCTTTAACTAATTCACCTTCCTTACTTGTGTCTATAAAAATTTCACCAATTCTGCCATCTTCATACTCTCCCGTATGTAAATAAACTTTATGATCTCCAATTGTTGCTTTCTGAATATAACCTTTTCTTCTGTCAGGCATACTAAACCTTTTATTAATAGCTTCATCAACGTTTTTAATAAAACTTTGATTTTTATTTAAATTTTTATTATCTAGATTAGAGTTGGAATTATTAATTTTTACTTCTGATATATTTGGACTATTACTTGTTGATGAAATCTTCTCAAGACTTTTGGTATTTCTTTTATCAATTTTAATATCAATAATTTCAAATTCTCCGTCATCTTTTTTTTCTAAATTATTAAGTTCCTTTTGATCAATTTTGTCCAAAAAGTGTTTAACTTTAAAAGTACAGGTGTAAAATGTTTCTACTAAATATTTAGGCATGTTTTTAAATAAATAAATTTCTTGAATCTATAAAATATGTATATACAAATTTTATTTTTAGTCTAATCTATTTTTTTCAATTTTAAATTGAAAACATAAAAAAAAATGTTGACATTTTTTAAACAAATCTTCACCTGGTGGAATCATCAAACTTTAGGAACAAGAATATATACATTGTTTTTTGGCAAGTATAAAGGCAATGACTACTTTGGCAATAAGTATTTCCAAAGCAAGTCTGGTAGAAGATGGGTAATTTATAATGGTGAAGTGGATGCAACTAAAATTCCAAATGAATGGTATTCGTGGATACATTATTTAAATAATAAAATTGAAAATACACAAAATATTAAAAAATATAAATGGCAAAAAAAAAATATTCCTAATCGAACAGGCACATCAAAGGCTTTTCATCCAAATAAAGATAATAAAAATGAATATAAAAAATATAAAACTTGGAAAGAATAAATTTTTATATTTATTTTTATTTTTACTATTACAATTTCAAATATTAACATCGTATTCTGATGAAAAAACTTATTTTGGTAAAACAGTTGATATTAAAATCTTAGATAAATTAAGTTCAAAAAATAAATTACTAAAAATTAATGTTGGTGAAGATTATGCCTTCAAAAACTTGTCTCTCAAGGTATTAAAGTGTATGAATTCGAAATTTGACGATAATCCAGAAATTACTTCATATTTACAAGTCAGGGATCTTAATAATAAGAATAACAACGAAGTATTTGTATTTAACGGTTGGACTTTTTCATCTAGTCCTTCGATACAGGTTTTTGATCACCCTGTATATGATTTATGGATCTTAAATTGTTACTAAATTAATTTATCCTTGTCGAGCCAAGTAACATTAAAGTCTGAATTTACAAATTTATCGTGTTTTAATAGTTTTTTATGAAGGTTAATAGTAGTTGTTATGCCCTCAATAACGAATTCATCCAATGATCTCAGAGTTCTTTGTATGGCTTCAGTTCTATTTCTACCATGACATATAAGTTTACAAATCATACTATCATAATAAGGAGTTACATTATATCCTTGATAGATTGAACCATCAACTCTAGTTCTAAAACCAGATGGTTGATGACACATACCAATTAAACCAGGGGAAGGTTGAAAGCCCTTACTAGGGTCCTCCGCATTAATCCTGCATTCAATCGCATGTCCCCTTGGATTAATATCTGACTGTTTAAGCGCTGTATTACCTGAGTAAGCTATCCATATTTGTTCCTTAACAATATCAATTCCTGTAACCATTTCAGACACAGGGTGCTCAACTTGCACTCTTGTATTCATTTCCAGAAAATAAAATTTTCCATTCTCGTAAATATATTCAACAGTCCCAGCACCCTCATAACCAATTTGTGAAACCATTTTTAAAGTTTTATTAAATAATTCATTTCTTAAATTGTCATTTAATACCGGACTAGGGGTTTCCTCAATCAATTTTTGATGTCTTCTTTGAACCGAGCAATCTCTTTCATGTAAATGAACAGTTCTATTTTTACCAGACAAAACTTGCACTTCTATATGTCTTGGATTTTCGAAAAATTTTTCAATATAAACTTCATCATTTGCAAAGAATTTTTTAGCTTCAGATTTTGCAGTTAAAAATAAATTATCAAATTCGTCACGAGATTTAACTACTTTCATTCCTTTACCGCCTCCCCCTCCTGCAGCTTTTATCAATATAGGATAACCAATTTTTTCAGCTATACTTTTTCCCTCATTTAAACTTGAAACACCTCCCTCAGACCCATCGATTATTGGTATTCCATACTTCTTAGCCGTATTTTTTGCTTGAATTTTATCACCCATCATTTTTATTATTTCGGGAGATGGACCTATAAACTTAATATTATTGTCTCTTAATATTTTTGCAAAATTAAAATTTTCGGACAAAAAACCGTAACCAGGATGTACTGCATCTGCATTTGTTACCTCAATTGCAGAGAGTATTGATGGAATATTTAAATAACTATCAACTGGTTGTCGAGATCCTACACAAAGACTTTCATCTGCTAATTTGACATGCATACTCTCTTTGTCTACATCTGAGTGTATTGCGACAGTTTGAATACCCCATTCCTTACAAGCTCTAATTATCCTTACGGCTATCTCACCTCTATTCGCTATAAGAATTTTTTTAAACATTTACTCGAGAATTACAAGAGTTTGACCAAACTCGACAGGCTGACCATCATCAACAACAATTTTTTTTACAACCCCATCTTTGGATGAGGGTACATGATTCATAGTTTTCATTGCTTCAACTATCATAACGGTATCTCCTTTTTTAATTTTTTTACCAATTTCAATAAATTTTTTTCCACCTGGCTCAGGCGCCAAGTATGCAGTTCCAATAATTGGAGATTTAATTTCAGTCCCGGATATATTTTCTTTATCTTTAATCTCATTTTTATTTTGTATGACTTGTATTTCGTTATTATCTTTTATTGAATTTCTAGCGACTTTAATTTTAATGTCTTTTTCTGAATACTCTAATTCAGAAAGTTTATTTTCTTCTAAACAACTTACTAATTCTTTAATTAATTTCTTATTTACTTTCATTTGTTAACATTTTATGCATTGCCATTATGGCCAAAATATAACCATTGCTACCTAAACCAAATATACCTCCATTTACAACATCACTTAATAGTGATTTTTTCCTAAATTCTTCTCTATTATAAATGTTTGATATATGTAATTCTATTTTTGGTTTATTAAATATTTGTAGAGCGTCTCTAATTGAAACTGAAGTATGAGTGAACCCTGCAGCGTTAATTATAATGCCATCATGTTTTTCTTTTGCTCCTTGTATCCATGTGACTATTTCACCTTCAATATTAGATTGCACAAATTCAAGTTTAATATCTAATTCGCTTGATTTTTTAATGCACAAGTCTTTAAGCTCCTCATAATTAATTGTGCCATATTGTGATTGTTCTCTTTCACCTAATAGATTAAGATTTGGCCCATTAATAAAAAGTAATTTAATATCCATAGACAATACATAATGAAAAAAGTTAAAAAAATCAA
>MDSW01039928.1_pt1 | contig 17695 bp, 19 predicted proteins | sample 811171 | NCBI WGS metagenome assembly MDSW01 (sample SAMN05326641, study PRJNA326480) | marine metagenome | isolation source: seawater | place: Atlantic Ocean: North West | collected 2012
TACTCAAATTAAATGACTAATATATAATATTAACTTGTAAAACTCTTATTTAATAGTAACAATGTTGTTACAATTTTAGTGTATTTTGTAATATTGATTTAACATTTGAATAGCACACTAACTATCCGGAAAATAAAAGTAAGAAATCTTATATTTGTATACATTATTAAAAGACAAGCTATTATTTTTATTCTTAATCGTCATATCCCCATATATTAATGCCGATGTAAAGACTAATGGGTTAAATAATCTTGATTCAGAAATAGTCTATGAATTAACTGATTTAGATCAAATTAGAGATGCTTTAGCTGAATATTCAAGGGCTGAAGACGAAAATAACGCTTTGTATGAGCAAAAAAGAAGAGCAATGCTAGATAGTGTCGAAAAAAGATTTTTAGCATGTGATACTGACGCAGATGACACTCTTGATGTTTTTGAGGTAACTCAGTGCCTACCTCAGGTCGCAAGAAGATTTAGAGATGTTGATATTGATAATGATAATGTTATTACTCTAGATGAAATTGCAATTTTAGCTAAAAATTATGAAAAAAGAGTCAAAGAATTAAGTAAGGAAAATTTAGCCGCAGAAGAAAAAAAACCTGACCCAGCGGCATTTAAGCAAGAACCGAAAACAAATAAAGAAATATAGCTTTTAATTTTTTTATCTTTGAATTAAACTCAAATCTACATGATAGAAATAATCTCAGGCTCAAGTTATAGCGAGCTAAAAACAACAACTAATAGTTTTAATATAGACTCACCATTTTTAGATATTAATTTTTTTGAAGCATTAGAAAAATCAAAATCTGTTGGTGTAAATACAGGTTGGATATCATTCCCTATAATTGCAAAAAGAAATAAGGAAATTGTTGGGTTTATGCCTATATTTTTAAAAGAACATTCATATGGTGAATATGTTTTTGATTACTCATGGGCAGATGCATTTCATCGAAATAATTTAAATTACTACCCTAAGATGATCTCTGCTATTCCATTTACACCACTCAGCGGTTCGAGAGTAATAGCAAAAAATAATGAAATTAAAAAACTAATGATTAAATCAATTGAGAAAATACTAACCGATCATAAAATTTCATCATGTCATATTCTTTTTCCCAATGAAAAAGATCATGCATTATTCGAGGAGATGGGTTGGTTATCTAGAAAAGGCGTTCAATTTAAATGGCACAATAATGGATACGAAACATTTGATCAATTTCTTGCAACACTCTCACATAATAAAAGAAAAAAAATCAAACAAGAAAGAAAAAAAATTGAATTAGATAAAATCATTATAGAAAGAAAGCAAGGCCAAGATATTAAAAATAAAGATATTGATTTTTTTTACGAATGTTATTGTGAGACATACAGATTACATCACTCAATGCCTTATTTAAATAAATTATTTTTTTATGAATTAGTTAAATCTATGCCAGAAAAACTTCTTCTTATATTGGCTATAAAAGACGATATAAAAATAGCTAGTGCTTTTAATATAATTGGTAAAGAAACTCTTTATGGAAGATATTGGGGAGCATTGGAATTTTGTTCTGGGTTACATTTTGAATTATGCTATTACCAAGGTCAAGAATTTTGCATTCAGAATAAAATAAAATACTTTGAGGGCGGAGCTCAGGGCGAGCATAAATTAGCAAGAGGTTTTAAGCCTTTTAAAACATTTTCTAATCATTTTATAGCACAACCTGAATTTCGAGATGCAATAAGTATTTTTTTAAATGATGAATCAAATAGAATTAATGAATATAGAAGTGAATTAGAAAGGAGGGCTCCTTACAAGAAAACTACCTAAGTATTATGTTAACAATATAATATAAAAAATACCCTAAAATAATTACAAGAAAGAAACCAACAATTAAAAAATATTTAATTCCATTTTTTTCAATAAACTCCTCATCTTTTCTAAAGTTATTTTTTGATTGAATTCCGCAAAAAGCTGACAAAACACTTTTAATAATTGAAAGAATTTTCATTAATCTTGATTAATTATATTTGTTTCTTTTTTTAAAAAATTGGTAGTGATGGAGAGACTTGAACTCTCGACCTCAGCATTATGAATGCTGCGCTCTAACCAGCTGAGCTACATCACCATATGTTAAATAAACGTGGATTATACTTTTTTTCAACTTGTAAAGTCAAAAATATTAAACATTAAACCTAAAATGCATTATATCTCCATCTTTTAGGATATAGTCTTTACCTTCAAGTCGCATTTTCCCCAATTCTTTTGCTTTTTGTTCTCCTTTAAGTTCAGCATAATCAGCATATGAAATAACTTCAGCGCGAATAAAACCTTTTTCAAAATCAGTATGAATAACTCCTGCGGCTTCAGGCGCCGAGGCACCTTTTTTCACTGTCCAAGCCCTTACTTCTTTTGCCCCGGCGGTAAAATATGTTTGTAATCCCAATAAACTGTATGCTGACTGAATTACACGATTTAATCCTGGTTCATTTAAACCCATTTCTGAAAGAAATATTTTTTTTTCATCATCTTTAAGATCAGATATGTCAGATTCAATCTTTGCACAAACTGGAACAACAGGCATATTATTTTTTGATGAAAATTCAATTAGTTGATTTAGAATCTCGTTATCTTTGAAACCATTTTCATCTACATTTGCAAGGTACATCATTGGTTTAATTGTTATCAAACAAAGTGGTCGAATTAAATTAAGTTCATCATGGTCGAGGTTTAATTCAATAGCTAATTTCCCCTGATTAAATATAAACTCAACCTTTTTATATATTTCTAGGAGATTTATTGAATTTTTGTCTCCTGATTTAGCTTTCTTAGATTCCTTTTGTATGGCTTTTTCCAAAGTTTCCATATCAGCAAGAATAAGTTCTGTATTAATTGTTGCTATATCTGATAAAGGGTCAATTTTATCTCTGACATGAACAATATTATTATCATTAAAACATCTTACAACGTGCATAATTGCATCAGTTTCTCTTATATTTGCTAAAAATTTATTGCCTAAACCTTCACCTTTAGATGCTCCAGCAACTAATCCTGCAATATCTACAAATTCCACGGTAGCTGGTTGAGTTTTTTCTGGAGAAACAATATTTTGCAGTACTTTTATTCTTTTATCTGGAACTTCAACAATTCCTATATTGGGCTCAATGGTGCAGAAAGGATAGTTTTCAGCGTCTATTCCAGCTTTTGTTATGGCATTAAATAATGTTGATTTACCAACATTAGGTAGTCCAACAATTCCACATTTCATAAATTATCCTTAAAATTATTTTGAGTGAAGATTTAGTATTGCTTTTTCAAAATCACCTGTAGTAAGTAATGAAAAAACTTTATAACTACTAAGAATAGTTTTTTCGATATCTAATTGCTCTGATTTTTTTGGTTTACTTAAGACATAGTTATTAACTAAGCTTTTTTCGCCTGGATGACCAATACCTAGTCTTAAACGCCAAAAATTATTTGTTTGTAATAAGCTAGAAATACTTTTAATTCCATTATGACCGCCATGACCCCCACCAAGTTTCAGTTTGATATTCCCTGCTGGAAGATCAAGTTCATCATGAATTATTAGTATTTCTTCAGGTTTAATTTTATAAAAATTTGATAAAGCAGAAACAGATTTACCACTTTCATTCATATAAGTATTAGGTTTTAAGAAAAAATAATCACTATCTTTAGAGTGTTTTGCATATGACCCATAAAATTTTGAATTATTTTTTAATGATAGACGATGGTTTTCGGTAATAAAATTAATCCACCAAAAACCAACATTGTGTCGCGTATTTTGATATTTATCGCCAGGATTCCCAAGACCAACAAATAACCTTATTCCACTCATAAGAATCTATATAACTTTAAGATTAATTCCTTTATGAAAGGACCGTTACTTCGACTCTTTTTGTGTATCATCGGAAGATTGTTTGTTATCTTTTTTCTCTCCACCTTCATCATCCTTAGAAGATTTATCGCCTTCTTTTCCTTCAGCAGCTTCTTTTCCTTCAGCAGCTTCTTCACCTTCAGCAGCTTCTTCACCTTCTTCACCTTCTTCACCTTCAGCAGGTTCGATTACCTCTTCAACTACAACTTTAGGTTTAGATACTGAAGTTATTATTGGATCACTTTCTTCAGATAATCCAGTTAATTCTACTCCTTCAGGTACTTTAACTTCTGAAAGGTGGATTGAATCGCCTATAGCTAGATTAATTAAATCAACTTCAATATAAGTCGGTAAGTCTTTAGGAAGACATGAAATATCTACTTCAACCATTATATGAGAAACTACTCCACCTTCTAATTTTACTCCTGGAGCTATTTCTTCGTTTAAGAAATGGAATGGTACTTTTACGTTTAATTTCTTGTTTTCATCAATTCGTTGAAGATCTATATGTTGTATTGTATTTCTTACTGGATGCATTTGAAAAGCTCTAAGTAAGACTGGTTCTTTTTTACCATCTAGATTTAAAGTAAGTATGGATGCATGGAAGGCTTCATGTTTAAATTGCATAAATAATTCCTTGCTATCTAATTCTATACTCATTGAATTATTTTCTCCCCCATATAAAATTCCAGGGACCTTTCCTGCGTGGCGAAGACGGCGGCTCGCACCCGTTCCTTTCGCATCTCTAATTTTTGCATTTATTTCAATTTTCATTTCTAATTACTCCTAAATAAAAATAGACCCGCGACCAGGCCTATTTGTTAATTTGATAATTTTATAGCCCAACAAATTTTATTCCATAAATAATGAGCTAACTGAATCTTCATGACTAATTCTTCTAATAGTTTCTGCTAATAACTCAGCTACTGATAATTGCCTGATTTTTTTAGTTTTTTGGGCATTTTGCTCAAGCGTAATTGTATCAGTAATTACAATTTCATCAAGCTCAGAATTATTAATTGAATTTATTGCATCACCAGAAAATATTGGGTGTGTAGCATAAGCTACAACTTTTTTTGCCCCATGTTTTTTAAGGGCAAGTGCAGCTTCAGACAAAGTATTTGCTGTATCAACAATATCATCAATTATGATGCAAGTCCTATCCTTAACATCGCCAATTATATTCATTACTTCTGATACGTTTGGTTTGGGTCTTCGTTTATCTATAATAGCTAAATCTGAACCTAAAATTTTTGCACAAGCTCTTGCTCTAACAACACCCCCCACGTCAGGCGATACAATTACCATATTTTTGTGTTTTTGTTTTACAAGGTCATCTAAGAGAACCGGTGTTGCATAAATATTATCAACTGGTATTTCAAAAAATCCTTGAATTTGATCCGAGTGAAGATCCATTGTTAATAGTCTATTAACACCAACACTAGTTAGCATAGTAGCTACAACTTTTGCTGTAATAGCAACTCTCGCAGAACGAGGACGTCTATCCTGTCTTGAATAACCTAAATATGGAATAGCAGCAGTAATTCTTGCAGCTGATGATCTTCTCAACGCATCAACCATTACCATAATTTCCATTAAGTTATCATTTGTAGGGCGACTTATAGATTGGAGAATAAAAACATCTTTCCCACGAACGTTTTCAAGTAATTCAACCATCGTCTCACCATCACTAAAGCTTCCTACAACAGCCTTGCCTAATTTGATGTTTAAATGTTTAGTAACTTCTTTCGCAAGTTTTTCATTAGCATTTCCAGAAAAAACCATTAAGCTATCTGTATTCAAAAGTTTATCCTCTTATATTGGCTGGGGAGGAAGGATTCGAACCTTCGCATGCATGGATCAAAACCATGTGCCTTAACCAGCTTGGCGACTCCCCAATTGGTCGGTTAAATAAAAAGGGTGAACCGACAAACCCTTTACAATAAAACAATCAGTATTTCTTGGTTTATTTTTTTTTATTGATTTTGCCATAGTAAGATTTTTAGCTCTTATAAAAATACTTGAACCTGTTCCTGACATTTTAGCATTCCCAAAACCACTTATCCACTTTGAAAGCTCAGTCATTTTTTTATATTTTTTAATAACTGTTTCCTCTAGGTCATTTTTAATAAGGTCATGTTCTGCAGTGTTGTAAGAGGTCGCTATTTTCAACGGAATTGAAGGATTTGTCAATTTAAAACAGTTAAAAATAGTTTTTGTATTAATGTTTAGGTTTGGTACAACAATCACATAAGTAGAATTAGGTATTTTTATATCATACAAACATTCTCCAATTCCTTCAATCCATGCATTGGTCCCATTAATAAAAAAAGGAACGTCTGCACCAAGTGCTAAGCTCGATTCTAAAAGCTTTTTTTTACTTAAATTAAATTTAGCAAGCTTATTAATGGCCATCATAACTGTTGCAGCATTTGAGCTTCCTCCTCCAAGACCAGCACCTAAAGGTATTCTTTTTTTTATATAAATATCGGCACCAATTTTATGACTAGACAACATTAGTTTGGCAGCTTTAAAAGCAAGATCATTACTTGGGTTGATTTGACTGGAAGAATTAACAATATTTACCTTTTTATCTTCATATCTGATTTTTATAAAAATATCATCTTTTAAATCTATTAGTTGAAATACACTTTGAAGATTATGGTATCCATCCTTTCTTTTATTTAAAATTTTAAGAAATAAGTTTAATTTAGCTGGCGCAAAAAATTTAACATAACCAGAATCTAATAAATTTTTATTACTTATCATTTGATCCAATCTGAAATAAAGATTTTTAGATTAATGTCATTTTTTTCAAACTCAATTATTTTTGGTAATAGTCTGTTACCAAAAACTTTTTTCCCTTGATAAAAAATTTTCCAATCTTGATAATTAATTAATATAATTTTTTTACTATTAATTTGTGGGGGAGGGTTCGTAATAAATTGTTTTAGAAAAAAAATATTTTTTTTATCACCAAAAATTTTATTAATCATTTGAGCAGTATTTTTATTTTTATTTTTAGCAAAATTAATTTTTACTTTTTTTTCTGAGTTTAGTAATACAATTTCTGCAATTTTAGTATTTAAAGGATTTAAAATATGAATAGTATCTTTATTGTTTGAATGCTCCCATAAAATTTTACCTGCCTGTCCTTTATCGTCTATAAAAAGAGATAATTTTCCATTAAGTTTAAATTTATCGTCTTTATTTATTGGTGAAAAGGATTTGTATTCATCGTAAGATATTTGATGTATATCATCTTTTAAATAAGGAATCGTGCAACTTGATGTAAATAAAATAATTAGAGTAACTAAGGTTATTCTCATTATACTCAATACTATCTGAATCGATTTGTTGTTTCTAATAATACTGTGTTACTCGGATGATGGTTGAGGGAATTTTCCCATATTTTTTGAGCTTCTTCTTTTTTACCTTGCACCCATAGTATTTCCCCTAAATGTGCTGCAATTTCTGGATCTTTATTTATTGAATAAGCTTTTTTTATGTATTCATAAGCAATTTTTAAATTTCCTAATTTAAAATGAATCCACCCCATACTGTCAAGAATATAATGATTGTTTGGCTCATAAGCTAAAGCAATTTCAATATATCTTTTTGCTTCTGGTAATTTAATATTTCTATCAGCATATGAATATCCAAGTGCATTATAAGCTGCTGCATAATCTGGTTTTAATTTAATTGCCTCTAATAGAAGTTGTTCCATTAGGAGTGTATTTCCCATTTTTTCTAAAAGTAATGCGTAGTCAAATTTGAATTGAGGCGAATTTTTGAAGGCTTCCTCTTCATTCTTCATAGAGTCAAATGCATCTTGCAGTCTATTTTCTGACAAAAATAATGATGTTTTATTTCTTAAAATAATAAGTCTTTCGTTATCTGAAAGACGTCTTTTTTTCAACCCATCTAACATTTCAATTGATGAATCAACTGAGTCATATTTAGCTATGTATTCAGACATTAATATTCTTGAATCTATAAAGTACTCTCCACTAGTTATTTTTTTTAGCCATTTACGAATTTCGTCAAAGTCACCTCTTTCATCATAGATGCCAGCTAAATATATGTATATTTGAGCAGGCTTTGGGTAGTTTCTTTTCAAACTTTGCATAAAATATTTTTCAGCAAGAATATTATCCCCTAATTCAATTGATAACAAAGCAACAGTCAAACTTATTTCCGAGGATCCGAGGGAGCTATTTACTAGCTTCAGGAATTGTTTCTTTGCTTCGTCATACTTTTTAAGGTTTGTTAAAGCTTTAGCATATTCAAGTCTAACCTCATTTGATTTGGGGTTTTTTATTAAGAAGTCTTGATAAAAAGCTAAAGCTTTTTCTGGCCAATCAATACCAATAATATATCCTCTAAACAAAGCAGCTGTTTCCCATTTTGAATTTAATGATTCAATTTCATCAAGTTCGTTAATAGCCATTTTTTTATTGCCTGCATAAAAAGCTGCATGAGCTATTGCGAATCTTGCTTCTGGAGAGTTTAGGTACGGTTTGGTAATATCTAAAATGAATCTGAGCGCATTTTTTTTATTTTCCACTTGAGATAAAATTTTATTAAGATAAAGAAAACCTTCCGCTCTGGTTTTTTCTTCTTTTTTTAAAAGATTTTTTATTAATGGCCTAGCTTTTGCCAAATTTCCACTTGATATAAAAAGTTCAGCTAGTATTCGTTGAGGCTCAATAGATTCTTGATCTAACTGTCTCCAAATATTTGCTGAATCCATTGCTAATCTTCCATTTCTAGCCGAGCCAGCAATAACTGTAGCTCTTTCAGCCAATGAAGCGCTTTTGGTAAGTTTAGCTAAATCTAAATATATATGTCCTGCAGAGTTAAAATCACCTCTTTGAGCAGCAATTTCTGCTAATAAGAATTTGTATACAAATTCAGAATTTGTTGAACTTATTTTTGCTGGTAAGTTTATATTAAATTTATCATTTTCTTTTTTTATTGCGGTCGATTTTCCAGCTGATGCAGTGTTAATTAAACCGAAGAGCATAAAAATGAGTAATAATTTTCTCGAAATTTTAAACATATTATTTTTCATATTGTTTAGTTTTATCTAGTAGAAGTTTAAACTAAAAATCTTTTTCTTAATATAAGTTTTAAAGACTTAAAAATTTGAATATAATTCAGTTTCATTTAATTTAATTAAAACTTTTTTATTAATGCTAACTCATATGTACATAATTTTAGGAAATATTTAATGACTGAAGTAACTCTTAATGCATTTGATCTTTCAAGACAGTTTGGTAGTAATTTTGCTGTAAAAGATGTTTCGTTTCATCTAAATAAAGGTGAAGTTCTTGGCTTTCTTGGCCCTAATGGGGCTGGAAAATCAACAACAATGAGGATGTTAACAGGCAATTTAGCGCCTACACAAGGTGGAGTAAAGGTTTGTGGTATTGATATTATTGATAAACCAAAAGAAGCAAAAGCATTAATTGGCTACCTACCTGAAATCAGACCCCTTTATAAAGAGTTTACCGTTAACGAGTTTTTGAGTATTGCTGCTCGTTTTCATAAAGTTAAATCCTCTTATGTTTATAAAGCAGTAGAAGCAGCAAAAGAAAAGTGTGGTTTAGGACACATGAGTAATAGGTTAATTGAAAATTTATCAAATGGTTACCAGCAGAGAGTGGGCATAGCTCAAGCTATTATTCATAATCCAGAAATTGTGATTTTAGATGAACCAACTGTGGGCTTAGATCCCATACAGATTCGTGAAATTAGAAAATTAATTAAAGAAATTGGGAAGAAACATAGCGTGATTCTTTCTACTCATATATTACCAGAGGTTGAGATGGTATGTGATCGTGTTCAAATTATTGACAAAGGAAATTTAGTTTTTCACGGGTCTATTGAAGATTTAAAGCAACAACGCCTTGGTAATAAGTTGTTAATAGGTTTTTCAAAGCCCCCTACAATTAGCAAACTAAAAAATATTAAAGGCGTTGAAAAAGTTGAAAAAGATGAGCAAGGAATGTTCATAATTACATTTAAAGAAAAATACCTACCGGCTGAAGAAATTGTTAATTTAGCGTCAAAGCAAAACTGGGGTCTTTACCATGTGGCGCCTCATATTACGAGTTTGGAAGATATTTTTGTGCAACTAACACAAGTACAAAATTCAAAAAAATAAAAGGAATTAATTTTTAAAAATGATAATTAACGTTGCTAGAAAAGAATTAAAAAGTTTATTCGCTTCCCCTATGGGTTGGATAATATTAGCTTTATTGATGTTGGCGTTTGGTAGTTTTTATTTACAAGGTGTGAATAATTACTTTGAAGTTATGTCAGGATCAATTAGGCCAGCAGAAAGAGTAGGCGTAACAATATTTGTTGGACAAACAGTTTATGGTATTGCGTCATTTCTTATGTTATTTGCGGTGCCTCTTTTAACAATGAGATTGATCAGTGAAGAGAGAAAAAGCCAAACTTTACCTTTTTTATTTAGTGCACCTATATCATTAACAGAAATAGTAGTTGGAAAGTTTTTGGGATTAATTATTTTTTTAAGTATTTTAGTTCTATATATTCTAATAATGTTGTCGACACTAAATATATGGTCTGACATCGATTTTGGTTATTTAATCGCAAATTCATTAGGTCTAATTTTGTTAGCTGCTAGTTTTTCTGCTTTGGGAATATATTTTTCTTCGTTAACAAATCAACCTATTATTGCAGCAATTCTGAGTTTTATTGCATTATTTGCACTAATGGGACTAGAGAAATTCTTTGCAAGCCAGCCTAATCATTGGTTTGGGTACATTTCACTTATGAAACATTTCCAATCTTTTTCTAGGGGTGTAATTGATAGCAAAGATATAGTTTATTTCATTTTATTTATTACAACTTTTTTAGTTTTAACTATTAGGCGTTTAGATTCTGATAGGTTGCGAGGGTAGTTAATTGAAAATTAATGCGAAATTAAGATTACAGCTTTTGATTCAAAATTGGTTTTTTGTTTTGTTGTTTATTTTATTAGTGATTTTATTAGGATTTTTATCTAATCAATTTGTTTTGACAAAAGATATTACACAAGCCAATAGAAATACACTCACGCAAGGAAGTATTGAAGTTTTAGAGAATATGTCCAACCCAATAAATTTAACTGTTTTTGCAACTAAAGATGATGTTAATAATGGAGAAACTTTTAGACAAGGAATTATAAATTTTATAGCTCGCTATCAAAGAACAAAGAATGATATTAATATAAAATTTATTAGCCCTGTTGAAGAACCCAAACTAGCCCAAGAAATGGGTATTAGGGTTGATGGTGAGGTAATTGTTGAATATAACAAAAGAACAGAGCATATTACACCTCCATTTGCAGAACAAGATCTAACAAATTTACTTGTTAGACTAACCAGAACTAATCAACAGCCAATTATGTATTTAGATGGACATGGAGAAAAAAATTTATTAGGTACAAAAAATAATGATTTAGGCGAGTTTGGTAAACAGCTTGAAAAAAAAGGATTTAAATTTTCAAATCCTGATTTAACAGTCTTAAAAGAGGTACCAAAAGAGGGAGGTCTTCTAGTAATAGCCAGCCCTCAGGTAAATGTTTCAAAAGTAGAAGCAAATAAAATTCTCAAGTACTTACAAAATGGGGGTAATGTTTTTTGGTTATTAGATGATAATAATTTAAAGGGACTTGACGATGTAGCAAAATATTTAGGCTTAAAAGTATCTGAGGGAAAAGTGATTGATCCTTCCTCGACACAGTTTGGCGCAAATGAAAATGTTTCTTTTGCTACATTTTATGGAAGTCACCCTATAACAGATAATTTCATGTTAAGAACATTATTTTCAGGGGCTCATGAGGTAACTGCTAAAGGTACATATGAAAATGGGTGGGAGGTAAGTAAATTGATAGAAGTAGCTGCAGGTGGTTGGCTTGCTGGAGAAGGAAAAAAAGAAGAACAGAAACTTATTTTTGATGAAAGCAAGGATAAGCTTGGTCCAATTAATATTGGGGTAGCTTTAAATAGAACTTTCGAGGAAAAAGGTCAAAGAGTCATTGTGGTTGGTAATGCAGGTTTTTTATCAAACAACTTCATTACCTCAGGTGGTAATTTAGATTTAGGAATCAATATGATCAATTGGTTAGCCGGCGACGACCAATTAATAACAATTCAACCAATGCCATTAAAAGATGTTAACGTTACGATCCCAAGCGACAGTAAATCTGTTTTTCTTGCGTGGTTTATTTTTCATAGTTTCCAATATTTTTTCCCATTTATTTTGTTTATAGCAGGATTTGGTTTATGGTTCAAAAGGCGAAAAGCTTAAAGATATGAGAATCAGATGGTTAATTAATATTGGTTTATTATTTCTAGTCTTAATTACTTTTTTTTATTCGTGGACAATATTTCAAAAAGAACCTTTGGAGTCGTCAAGGTTTGAATTAACTGAATTTAAATTATCAGATTTTAATGAAATTAAAATAGATTTTCCTTCCAGGATAAGTACGCATTTTAAGGTAATTGATAACAATTGGAGAATGCTCTCTCCGCATAAGGCTAGAGCAGATGAATTATATGTTTATAGAATACTTTCTTTGATCGCTACCTCGAGTTCAGAAAAATTAAGCTCTGATAATTTATCTAAATATGGACTTGATGAACCTAGACTAAAAGTAACTTTCCTTGGTGAGGGTCTTGAGGAAATATTTTTATTTGGAACATATAATCCAGTTAATGAAGACCAATATGTTTTATATAAGGATAATGTTTTTTTGATTAGTGGGGGATTTTCTGAAACTTCATCTTTCATGCCTCTTGAATTAATAGATAAAAATCCTGTTGCAAAATATGAAAAGATTAAAGGATTTGATTTTTCGCGCCTAGAACAATGGCAAGAAAATCGCCTAAAGCTTTATTATAAAAATAATATTTGGAAAGCAGAGGGAAAAAATGTATCAGTTGTTCAGTCTGAGATAACTGATTGGTTTGAAATGACATGGAAAGATATTCCTGCAAAGTCAGTTGAAACATATAAAATTGATGAGAGAATTGGTTACAAGAGCTTCGATATTATTTTTCAAGACAATAAAAAAGTGACTTTTTATAGAATACAAGAGTCTCCTGAGTTACTTTTATTTAGAAAGGATGAGGAACTTTTATATCATTTTGCTGGTGATTTAGGTTTCACTATGCTTACCCCTCATGTTGAGCAAAAAGAAGAAAAATAATGCCCGAGCTTCCTGAAGTTGAAGTTACTTGTCTGGGATTAAAACCTCTTTTAAGTTTATCAGTAAAGCAGATTGTAATTAGGAATTACTCACTACGTTGGCCAATTAATCCAAAATTACCTCAAATTTTAAAAAAACAAACTTTGTTAAATCTTGATAGAAGAGGTAAATATATACTTGCTAAGTTTTCAGATGGGACACTCATAATTCATTTAGGGATGTCTGGACGATTATGCATAGTTTCAGATAGAGACCTATTAAATAAACATGATCATGTGGATATAATTTTTAAAGAAAAGAACTTAATATTAAGGTATAGAGATCCAAGGAGGTTCGGTTCAATTTTGTGGACAGAAAAAGATCCATATAGCCATAAATTAATTAAAAATATGGGTGTCGAACCTTTAGATGATAAATTCAATACTGAATATCTTTACCAAAAATTAAAAAATAAGAATCAATGTATTAAAAACTCAATTATGGATAGTCATCTTGTTGTTGGTGTTGGAAATATTTATGCTAGTGAGTCACTGTATTATGCTGGTATCAGACCTTACCGTGTGTCAAAAAAAATCACAAAGAAAAAATTATCTATTTTAGTAAAATCAATCAAGGATGTTATTAGAAATGCTATTGTAAGAGGCGGAAGTACTATGAATGATTTTTTTGATGTAAACGGGGAGAATGGCTATTTTCAGAATGAACATAAAGTCTACGGAAGAGAAAACCAACCATGTTATCAATGCAAGTTTCCAATAAATCAATTAAGATTAGGGCAGCGTTCAAGTTTTTTTTGTAAAAAATGCCAAAGATAATTTTTTAATTAATTTTTAAAAAAATATAGATCAATACAAAAAGAAGTATTATAAAAAATATAGACATTTTTTTGAAAAAAATTCGTAATTTGTTAAGTTCATCTCGGATACTTTGATTTTCGTTTTCAACAATATTCAATTGCATATTTTGTTCATTTTTAAGGTAAGCATGAATCAATCTGGGAATTTTTGGCGCAATGTTAACCCATTCAGGAAATTCTTTTTTAATTGATTTTATGAAGCTTTTTGGCCCATATTGTTCAGATAACCAATTTTCCAAATATGGCTGAGCAGTTTTCCAGAGATCTAAATTTGGATCTAAATCACGACCCAAACCCTCTACATTTAAAAGTGTTTTCTGAAGCATAGTTAATTGAGGTTGAATTTCCATATTAAACTGCCTAGATGTTTGAAATAATCTAATTAATAATTTTCCAAAAGATATTTCTTTTAAGGGTTTTTCAAATATTGGCTCACATACAGCACGAATAGCATTTTCAAATTCATCAATAGATGTTTCTTTAGGCACCCATCCTGATTCTATATGAGCTAATGCTACGGAATGATAATCTCTTTTAAAGAAAGCAGAAAAATTTCTTGCAAGATAATATTTATCTTGCTCATTGAGTGAACCCATTATTCCAAAATCCATTGCAATATATCTTCCATCATTCGCTACTTGGATATTTCCAGGATGCATGTCTGCATGAAAAAAACCATCTCTAAATACTTGTGTAAAAAATATTTCTACTCCATTTTTTGCTAATTTTGGTATATCAACTTTATTTTTTTTTAATAATTCAACATCACTAATTGGCGTACCTGCCATTCTTTCCATCACCATTACTTTTTCATTACAATAATCCCAATAAACTTCTGGAACTATAAGAAGTTTTTTATCTTTAAAGTTCTCGCCAAGATGACTGCAATGAGCAGCCTCTAAAAGTAAATTAAGTTCTGATCTTGTATGTTTAGAAAACTCTTCAACCACCTCTTGTGGTTTAAGTCTTTTTCCATCTGACCAAATATATTCCAGAAGCCAAGAAAATATTCTAAGTAGTTGAATATCTTTATCAACTTTTTTTTGAATATTAGGTCGTAGGATTTTTACAGCAACTTTTTTTTCATTCAATAATTCAGCAAAGTGAACTTGAGCTACTGAGGCACTTGCTATTGGATTTTCTGAAAATTCTTTAAAAATTTTATTTATTGGCTTTGAGTATGACTTCTCTAATAGGATTTTTGCTTCAGAAAAGCTAAAAGGTGGGACTTGGTCTTGAAGCTTTGCCAATTCGTTTGCTATATCAACTGGTATTAAATCACGCCTAGTTGAAAGCATTTGACCAAATTTAACAAAAATTGGACCAAGTTGTTCTAATGCCAATCTTAATCTAATAGCCCGACCTAGCTTTTTATTTTGAAATAAACGCATTGGGGCTAGAAATATTTGAATAAGAAAAATTAATTTTGAATTAAAGAATTCATCTAGTCTGTACCTTACTATTACAAATATTATTTTAATGAATCTAAAGAAACTCATGATTTAATTTTGTTAATAATCATATTTATTTTTGCTTCGAGCCTATCAACATCCTCTACAATCTGATCTACTTCATAATTAAATTTACTCACATGATTTTTTTTTGCTAATATTTTATTTTCTTCTTCCCAGTACTCTAATAGTGAACCAGTTAAGTTATTTATATTATTCTTACTAGTGTGCAGAATTTTTTTTATTAGCCTAGTCGTATGTATAGCAGGAATATCCCCAATATATTTACTTAAATCTTCTTCAATATCCCATTCAATTTGTTTCAATATTTCAGATACTTCTTTTGCGAGCTCTAAGTCTCCTTCGATAGAAATTTTACCTTTATTATTATTAATTATTTGGCTAATAAAATCGTTTATTGATAATTTAATAATGCAATCAATCTTTTTTTTCTTATCAATAGTTTTGAGTTGCCCATTATTTTCTATTTCAAAATGAATCTCAAAATTTGAGATAGAAATAGTTATCGCTTTGTTTTTATGCGCAATAAGTTTGCTTTGCATCCAATCATTTTGGGATAAAAGATGATTTACAATAATTTTTTTTATTTTGCTTATCAAAATTTATATCCTTTATGAATTGCAACGATCCCAGACGATAAATTTAGAAAGCTTGTTTTTTCAAATCCTACTGACTTTATCAATTCTAAAAGTTTTTTTTGATCTGGATGCATTCGTATTGATTCTACTAAATATTTATAGCTATTTTCATCTTTAGCAAATAATTTACCTAGTTTAGGGAGTATTTTAAAGGAAAATTGATCATAGATTTTTTTTAAAGGTGGCCATATTTTAGAAAATTCTAATATAACTAATTTACCACCTGGCGAAAGAACGCGATATATTTCTTTTAGGGCTTGCTTTTTATTAGTCATGTTCCTGAGGCCAAATCCAATCGTGACACAATCAAAAAAATTATCTGGAAATGGAAGCGATTCAGCATCACATAGAATCGAAGGAATAATTTTACCTTCATTAATAAGCTTTTTTTTTCCTTCTTTCAACATTGATAAATTTATATCTGTATGAAATATTTGATAATTTTTATTTTTTTTTAAAAATTCAATTGAAATATCTGCCGTACCTGCAGCAATATCAAGTATTCTTGATTTAGCTTTTAATGTTGTTGTTTCAATTAATATTTTTTTCCATACATGATGAAGTCCCATAGACATTAAATTGTTCATAAGATCATAATTTTTTGCAACTGAGTCAAATACAGCACTAACTTTTTTGCTTTTTTCTTCTTTATTTATAGTCTCATATCCAAAATGAGTATCTTTTTTTTGTTTCAAGAGTTTTTCCTTTTTATACCTTGAGCGTCTAATTTACCTAAATACTCAAGCCATAGTTGCTCATAATTTTTTGCTAGATGATGTAAATATGACCACGAAAATAAACCTGTGTCATGGCCATCAGAAAATTTTATTTTTATCGCATAATTTCCAACAGGATTTATTTCTATGATATTTATATCTTCTTTACCTACTTGAAGAACTGCTTGTTCTGGACTGTGCCCTTGAACTTCTGCTGAGGGCGAATAAACTCTTAACATTTCGCATGACAACATACACTCAGTATTATCGTCAAACTGAATCTCAAGAAGTCTTGATTTTTGATGCAACTTAATTTCTTTTGGTGAAGGTATATTTGCCATTTAACGTAATTATTTATTCAAATGGCAAATTTTATCAGAAAAGTTTGTTTTTGAATTTTATGAAGTAGCTGAAGTTATTAATATTTTAATTTTTTTCATTGCATTTTGCTCGATTTGTCTTACTCTCTCAGCAGAAACTTTATATTTTTTAGCAAGATCATGAAGTGTGTCTGGTTTATTCTCTTTTAACCATCTTGCCTCAACAATTTCTCGACTTCTTGAATCTAATTTTTTAAGTGCATTTTGAAGATTTTTTGTGTTATTTGATTCAGTTTCTGATTTTTCTAATACTTCAGCTGGTAGAGGAGCAGAATCTTTTAAATAAGCTATAGGTCGAAATTGCTCTTCTTCTGAATCATCATTTGAGTAATCGATTGATAATTCTTGTCCATTGAATCTTAATTCCATTTCACGAACATCTTCTTCCTTAAGCTTTAAAGATTTTGCAATCGATTTTATTTCTTCTAAAGCAAGCGGCTGTAATTTAGTCTTAAGACTTCGAAGATTAAAAAATAATTTTCTTTGCGCTTTAGTAGTAGCTATTTTAACTAAGCGCCAATTTTTTACTACA
>MDSW01214305.1_pt1 | contig 17692 bp, 18 predicted proteins | sample 811171 | NCBI WGS metagenome assembly MDSW01 (sample SAMN05326641, study PRJNA326480) | marine metagenome | isolation source: seawater | place: Atlantic Ocean: North West | collected 2012
ATCCGGGGCTTTTTTGTTGTCCCGGCCTTGAGCCGGGCCCGAACGGGACGGATTGTCTGCCGTCCCCTATCCATGCCGCCCCTTCCGGGCGCTTTTTTTCCACTCCGCGCGATCCGTTCGGTCAGGTCCGTTTCAGGGCTTTGGAGCAGGTGTTTCGGAGCCTTCAATATATCTCTCATGTGATAGTCGACGGGTTCGGATGGTCTTGGGGCGTCGTGCTGCGCTATTGACCCTCTTGCCGCCGCTCGCCAAGTTTAATCCAACGAACAAATCCGGGGAGGATTCAGCCATGGCCACCATCGACAACATCGACGCCTGCGTGTTCGACGCTTATGGCACCCTTTTCGACGTCACGTCCGCCGCCTCGCATTGCCAGGAAGAACTCGGCGACAAGTGGGCGCCGCTGGCGCAGGTCTGGCGGGACAAGCAGCTTCAGTATTCGTGGCTCAGGAGCCTGATGGGGGAGTACGTTCCCTTCTGGCAAATCACGCAGGATGCGCTCGATTACGCGATGGCGACGCAGGGCGTGGAGGATGACGAGCTGCGACAGAAGCTCCTCGATATCTATTTCGAACTGGATGCCTACCTGGAAGTGCCGGCGGTCCTGAAAACCCTCAAGGCCGGCGGGCAGAAGGTGGCGACGCTGTCGAACGGTTCGCCCGACATGCTGCAGGCCGCCGTCGATAACGCCAAGATCGATCTGGATGGTGTGATTTCGGTCGACGAGGTCGGGATCTTCAAGCCCGATCCGCGCATCTATCAGTTGGCCGTCGATCAGATGGACACCCCGAAAGAGCGTATCTGCTTCATGTCGTCGAACGCCTGGGATGCCTGGGCGGCGGCGAATTTCGGGTTCCAGGTGGTTTGGGTGAACCGCTTCGGCCAGCCGCCAGAGCGTCTGCCCGGCGAGCCACGTGACATGATCAGCGACCTGAACGGATTGCCGCCCTTACTGGGTCTCTGATAAAGAGACGGGATGCCCAAGGATTACATCGAACGCCGCGTCACGTCACAGGATGGCCTGTCGCTCTATCTGCGCGATTATCCGGGCCCGGAAGACGGCGGCGTGCCCCTGCTCTGCCTCGGCGGTCTGACCCGGAACTCCAAGGACTTCGCCGGCGTCGCCAAGTATCACTGCCGATGGCGAAGAGTGATCTGCCCGGAAACGCGCGGGCGCGGGCATTCGGATTATGACCCCGACTGGCGTAACTATCACCCCGCGACCTACGTGAACGATGTCCGGCATATCCTGTGTGCACTCGGTATTCATTCGGTCGTGGTGCTTGGCACCTCGATGGGCGGGATCATGGGAATGGCCATGGCGGCGGCGATGCCGACGTCGCTCAAGGGGTTGATCCTCAACGATGTCGGCCCGACGGTGCGCGTCGATAGCCTGGATACGATCATCGATTACATGAAGCACCCACCGACCTTGCCCGATTGGGACGCCGCCGGGCAGCATCTGAAAGCTGCGTTCGACGGCGAATACCCGATCACCGAGGATGCACACTGGACCCGCGCCGCACATAACAGTTACGTCGAGAAACCGGACGGTACGATCACCTTCGATTGGGACGAGAACGTCCTGAAGCCGATCTTGAAGGACAAGACCGAGGTTCACGACCTTTGGCATCTTTTCAAGGCGACCCGCCGCATCCCCGTCTTGACCGTTCGCGGCGGCACGTCGACAATCCTCGACGAACGTCAGTTGGCCGAAATGTCGGCCCAGCACAAGAACATGAAAACGGTCGTGGTGCCCGGTATCGGGCATGCACCGAGCCTCGCCGAACCGGCGAGTATGGAGGCGCTTAATGGATTCCTTGAACAGTTCTGAACCCCCTGTTTTCGCCGATATCAAGGACGCGGCCCGGCAGTTAAACGGATGGGCGCGCCGCACGCCGTTGCTGGAAAACTCGATCCTCAACGAGCAGTTGGGCTTCCGCCTGATCGTCAAGCCGGAATGCCTGCAACGTACGGGGTCTTTCAAGTTCCGGGGCGCCTTCAACAAGATTTCGCGTATTCCCGAAGACATGCGTGAAAATGGTGTCGTCGCGTTCTCGTCCGGCAACCACGCACAGGGTGTTGCAGCGGCGGCCACGCTGATGGGGATGAAGTCGACAATCATCATGCCGAAGGACGCCCCCAAGGCGAAGATCGACAATACCCGCGCGCTTGGCGGTTCGGTGGTCTTGTACGACCGCCTGACCGAGAACCGTGAGGAGATCGGCGAGCGCATGCAGAAGGAACAGGGCGCGATCCTGGTCAAACCCTATGACGAGCCTTTGATTATTGCCGGTCAGGGCACCATTGGCCTGGAGATATCGGAACAGGTCGAAGAAATCGACGCTAAGCCGGATGCGGTGATCGTGCCCGCCGGTGGCGGCGGATTGATTTCGGGGACCGCGCTGGCGATTTCGGAAACCCTCGGCTGTGATGTCTACAGTGCCGAGCCGGAAACGTACGACGATCACAAACGCTCCCTCGAGGCCGGTTCGCGCCAGCCCGTCCCGGACGGTGCCGTTTCTATCTGTGACGCGCTTCTTGCGCCGATCCCGGGCGAACTGACGTTCTCTCTCAACAGCCGGCTTTTGGCGGGTGGGCTCAGCGTCAGTGACGAAGAAGTGCTGCGGGCCATGAAGACGGCGATGCTGTCGCTCAAGATCGTCGTCGAACCGGGCGGCGCCGTGGCGCTGGCGTCTGCGCTGACGCAGAAAATCGACCTCAAAGGCAAGACGGTTGTTTGTGTCTGTTCGGGCGGGAATGCCGATCCGGAGATGCTGAGCCGAGCGCTCTCCATGTAATCCTGCGTAAAAGCGGTGACAGTGCGACGCTCGGGGTGTAAGACGCGCGCCTTGGTACGGAGAGAAACGTGACCGATTTTTCGGATATCCAGAAGGCCCGTGAGTTGCTTGAAGGCCAGGTACTCAGGACGCCGACCGTCCCCTCGCCCGGTCTCTCGAAGCTGACCGGTGCCGATGTTTATTTGAAGCTTGAGAACCAGCAGGTGACGGGCTCGTTCAAGGTGCGCGGGTCATACGTCCGTATGGCGGCGCTTACCGATGAAGAACGTAAAGCGGGCGTCATTGCGGCATCGGCCGGAAACCATGCGCAGGGTGTCGGCTACCACGCCGAACGGCTCGGTATTCCGGCGGCAATTTATATGCCTTCCAATACCCCCTTCACCAAAGTCGCGCGCACCGAAGCCTTCGGTGCGCAAGTGATCCTGGAGGGCGAGACGGTCGCGGAATCGCGCATCCTCGCCCAGCAGGCGGCCGAAGACGCGGGCAAGGTCTTCATCCATCCCTATGACGATCCACACGTGATCGCCGGCCAGGGTACGGCGACCCTCGAGATGCTTGAAGACGTCCCTGATCTGGATGCGATCGTCGTTCCCATCGGTGGGGGCGGTCTGGCGTCCGGGTGCTGCATCGCGGCGGCCGCGCACAATCCCGACATCGAGGTCGTGGGTGCGCAGGCGGACGCTTATCCGTCGATGCATCAGGCCTTCAAAGGCGAAGCGCCCCATGGCAAGGGTGCCACCATCGCGGACGGGATCGCGGTCAAGGAACCGGGCGAACTAACGACCCCGATCCTGAAGGCCCATATGAACGATGTTGCCGTCGTTCGCGAGGGCGATATCGAACGTGCGGTGCAGATCATGGTGGATGTGCAACGCCTGATCGTCGAAGGTTCCGGGGCGGTGCCGCTGGCGGCATTGATGGCCGAACCCGCCCGCTTCAAGGGGCGCAAGGTCGGCCTCATGATTTCCGGCGGCAACATCGATTCACGTCTTTTATCGTCGGTGCTGATGCGCGGCCTGATCCGCGACGGTCGCCTTGCGAAGTTGCGAATCTCACTGATCGATATGCCGGGCGCGCTCGCCGCCGTCGCTGGAATCATCGGCGGTAAAGGCGGCAATATCGTCGATGTGCTGCATCAGCGCATGTTCCGGGACGTCCCGGTCAAGGAAGCGGAAGTCGATATCGCCATCGAGACACTGAACGCCGATCATGTGCGCGATATCATTCGCGCGCTGGAAGCCGAGGGTTTCGGCACGCGGCTGCTGTCCGACGTCTCACTCGGCTAAGGGTCACATCCGCCATACCAAGAGCTGCGTCTGGCGGGCATCATCCACGGATATTACCTCATCCGGTTCACGTTCCGGGACGGCGAAACTGTTCGAAATGAACAGTGAGCCGGGCTTCATCTCGGTTTTGAGCTTCTCGTAGAGCTTGGCCATGGGCGCCGGCGACAGAAAGGCGTAGACGATGTCGGCATCGCTGACGTCGGCCTGCCACATGCTTTGATACAAAACACGCGCGTTCGCCCTGCCCTGGCCGTTAATGCGCAGCCACGAGGCCAGGAAAGAGAGGGGCGCGGTTTCGACCCCAATGACTCGGGACTCGGGGATCTCCCTGGAAACCCGGTCGACGACGCCGCCAAGCCCGCAGCCAAGATCGATAAACGTCCCGCCGCCCAGTTTTCGCAACAGATCGGCAAGCGCCTGCTCGGTGATTGAGTTGGACAGGTAAAGCGGCACTTTCTCGCGCACGCCGTTGATATAGAACCCTGCCAGCACCAGCGCGATCATCGGGAACAGCCAGGTCGGCGGGCGGTAGACCGGCACCAGCACAAGCGCCGGTGTCGCAATTGCCGTGAGAACCAGCCATGCCTTCCCCAGGCGCATGAGCCGGCCGGCGACAACGGCCAATATCGCGGCAAAGAAAGCAAGGCCGAGCAGCGTCGTGTGGGTGCGCGGCCATGCTTCCGGCGCAAAGTTCCACAACGCGAGCGCCGCGCCTGCAGCGGCGATGGAGGACGCGAGCGTGCGCGGTACCGGCCAGCCCGCCTCGCGCATCACGTCACCCTTTCAGGACCGGCGAGTGTACGGTAGCTGCCGGCGGCATAGAGCAGCGGTTCGAGCGAATCGTCCCATGTCGCATCCGTCACGGCACCGACGACGATTTGGTGATCGCCGCCCGGATACACAGCTTCGCGTTTACAGATAAGACTGGCGAGCGTGCCCTGGATCACCGGCAAGTCGAACGCACCCGACTTGTGGTTGACCACGTCGAACGGCGGTTTCGGCCCCGGGAACGCAAAAGCGTTGGAAACGTCCCGCTGGCCGGCGGCGAGAATGTTGACGCAGAAATGCCCTCCATCCGTATAAGCCCTTAATTGCGACGTCGCATGGTCCAGGCATATAAGAATCAGCGGCGGTTCGAGCGACAGCGAACTGAAGGCGCTCACCGTCACGCCGACGGGCTCGCCTTGTGGGGTAAGCGTGCTAACAACAGTTACCCCACTTGCGAATTTGGAAAGGGCCTGGCGGAACTGGAGAGGTTCGACGGTCATGGCTGCTATTTAGCATGGGACAGGCACAAATTGAAACGACCTAGACCGGATCGAATTTTGAACCCATGCAGAGCCAAACACTTGAGTTTCAAACAAAATCCATCTATAGCGGTCGTAGGGGTCACTTTGCCCGTCCACGCATACATGCGGGCGCTGGAACAATTATTTTGAGAGCCTGCTAGATGTTCTTCATCATCGGTATCGTTCTTGTTATTGGCTGCGTATTCGGCGGCTATTCGGTGCATGGCGACCTCCGGATTCTATGGCAACCCATTGAATACGTGATTATTCTTGGCGGCGCGCTCGGCGCGTTCATGGCCGGGAACCCGAAATCGGTCGTTATCGGTGCCTTCAAGTCTTTCGGCACGATGGTCAAGGGACCGAAATACAAGAAAGACGGATATGTCGAACTCCTGAGCTGCCTGTACAGCTTGTTTCGTCTGGCCAAGGCAAAAGGCGATCTGGCCCTTGAGCAACATGTTGAAAAACCTCATGAAAGTTCGCTTTTCGCCACGTATCCAAAATTCCAGCACGACCACCACGCCATCGACTTCCTCTGCGATTACCTGCGTCTTCTGACGTTGGGGGCGTCCAACGCGCACGAGATCGAAGCGATCATGGATCAGGAACTGGATGTGCATCATCACGAGAAACTCATGGTGTCGTCCGCGATGCGGACCATCGGTGAGGCGATCCCGGCGCTCGGTATCGTCGCCGCCGTGTTGGGCGTTATCGTCACCATGAGCTCGATTACCGAGCCGCCGGAAGTTCTGGGTGGTCTGATCGGCGCCGCCCTGGTCGGTACGTTTTCGGGGATTCTCGTCGCTTACGGATTCGTGCTGCCGATGGCGTCGAATCTCGAGGCGGCCTACAACGCCGAACATCACTATTTCATGTGCATGAAAGCCGGCCTGATGGGCCACATGCAGGGTTATGCGCCGCAGGTTTCCGTCGAATTCGCCCGCAAGGTGCTGCCGGACGAATATCGGCCATCTTTCGCGGAGCTCGAGGAAATCACGCAGAACCTCCCGGCACCGAGCTAACGGAGGCCCCGAATGGCCGAAGAAAGCGCAGCAAAAAACCCTATCATCATCAAGAAGGTGAATAAGGGCGGGCACGGCCATCATGGCGGTGCGTGGAAAATCGCGTATGCCGACTTCGTGACGGCGATGATGGCGTTCTTCCTGTTGCTCTGGCTGCTGAATTCGGTCACCCAGGAACAGCTCGAAGGTATTTCCAACTATTTTGCGCCGGTGACCGCATCGCAGTCGACCAGTGGGTCGGGTGACATCCTTGGCGGCAAGACCATTACCGAGGAAGGCGCTGCACAGAACACAACATCGCGCGATAGCGTGACCGTTGATCTGCCGCCCCCAAAAGCGGGTTCGGGCGGCGACGACAATGCCGAAACACAGGCCGGCAGTGATCAGGATGCAGAATCGGCGGCTGAGGTTCTCAAACAGCAGGAACAGCAGCAGTTCGAGGAAGCGAAGGATCAACTCGAGGCGACGATCAACAGCATTCCGCAACTTAAATCGATGAAGGACAGCCTGCTGATCGACAATACGCCAGAGGGTCTGCGTATTCAGCTTGTCGACAAGGACGGCTTGTCGATGTTCCAGAGCGGCTCGGCGGAGCTGTTCCTGCATACCAAGCGCCTGCTTGAGGTTGCGGCCGAGATCATCAAGGCCTTGCCGCAGAATATTTCGATCTCAGGGCACACGGACTCGACCCGTTTCGGCGGTGGCAGCGATTATTCGAACTGGGAACTCTCGGCAGACCGCGCCAATGCCGCGCGTCGCTGGCTGATGCAGATCGGTATCCCCGAAAGCCGCTTCGACCGCGTCGTCGGTAAGGCCGCGACCGAGCCTCTGGTGCCTGATAATCCCGCACACCCATCGAACCGGCGCCTTTCGGTGATCATGTTGCGCGGTACGGGCGCCGATAATCCGGTAACGAAAGCCGGCGGTAAGAAGGCCGAAGAACCAGAAGCATTGCCGGGTCTGAACAAGATTCGTAATGAGCAGACGCAGTCACCGGCTTCCGGCGCACCGTCATCACGCCCGGCGCCGGCTTCGGGGGCTGGCCAAGTGCCGAGCCTCGGCCTCGAACTGGATCAGAATATTTCCCGCTGAATGCCCTGGCGGCAGCGCGGCTGACATGTTGCGCGTCCCCCCTGAAATGCCGTAACGTTCCTGCAGGTGAGAACTGGAGCAAAGACCCTCAATGCGTCACCAGGCGTTACCTGATACAAGATTCTTTTTTTCGACGGCGCCTCTTCCCTGCCCCTATATCGAAGGGCGGATCGAGCGCCGAGTCGTGACGGAGCTTGTCGGCCGCGATGCCAACGCCCTGCATGACCAGCTTTCGATGGCAGGATTCCGCCGTTCGCACGGTATATGCTACGTACCGGCCTGCCCCACCTGTGATGCCTGTGTTGCCGTTCGCGTGGTGGTGGATGAATTCAAGCCCGGTAAATCCTTCAAACGCATCCTGAAGCGCAATGCAGATCTGACTGCGGAAATTGTCGAGCCCATCGCGACACATGAGCAGTATGCGCTGTTTAGCGACTATCAACGCGCCCGCCATCAGGGGGGTGACATGTCGAAGATGGATTTCCTCGATTATCAGGCCCTGATCGAGGATACGCCGGTCAACACGTTCGTCGTCGAGTTCCGCAAACCATCCGGTACACTGGCGGCAGCCTGCCTGGTCGATCGGTTAAGTGACGGTCTATCCGCGGTTTACAGCTTTTTCGATGAAGCCGAGACCGACCGCGGTCTGGGAACCTATATGATTCTCTGGTTGATCGACGAGGCCTATGGCCAGGAACTCCCATACATGTATTTGGGGTTCTGGATCGATGGCTGCTCGAATATGTCCTACAAGGCGCGCTTCAAACCGCTGGAGCGGATCACGCCGGAGGGGTGGGTGCGGATGGACGAGTAACCCAAGTTACCCGTCCAGTCCGGCTATTTCCTTAAATCAGCTTTCCCGGTCTTTCCGCTCAACGAGGTATTTCCACGTCAGCGGCAGAACGGCGGCCGCCAGACCGATCTTGAAGCCTGCGCCCGGCAGGAACGGGATCAGTCCCCACTCCAGGATCGGCTTGTCCCAACCGAAAAGGACACCAAGATACAGAAGGCCCAGAATGAAGATGATGGCTGTACCGATGATCATCGCCGCGAGCGTGGTCCACATGTTGCGGTCCCAGCCCTTTTCGGCCAGCCAGCCGACGGTGACGGCCGCCACAAAGAAGCCGAACAGGTACCCCCCTGTCGGGCCCATCAAATAGGCCAGGCCGATCCCTTTTTCAGGCGTGCCGGCAAAGACCGGCAGACCGAGCGCGCCTTCGCCCAGATATAACAGCAGTGTCGCACCACCGAGGCGCCAGCCGAACGCCATGCCGATACAGAGCACCATGAAGGTCTGCATGGTCATGGGGACCGGGTAGAACGGGATGTTGATCTTTGCGGAGACTGCCAGCAGGACGCTGCCGGCGAACGCGAGCAAAAGGTTCCTCAACCACGAATGCTGGTCGTCGGATGCCGGCCAGAGGGTATTGGCGAGGGTATTGAATTCAGTCGGTTGTGCCATTTGGGTCATCTCCACGAGGTAGCTGCGACGTCAGAAAGTCCCAAAATGACGCCGGAAAATCAAGAACGATCCCGATCCTGGCGCTTTTTGCGACGATATACGATGTAGCCGAATAGAAGCGCGATCAGCAGGGCTGCGGTCGTCATGGGGGCCGCGATGGGCATTGCGACGATTGCCGAGAAGAACCCGATGAAGACCCCGCCAAACACAAGCGCGAGCCCGAACAGAATGAGGCCTGCAACGACGATGCCGATCAGAAACCCGAGCGTGCGTTCCATGCGCTTTTCGCTCCCAGAACAGCCCGTCACCGGGCGTTGGTATCGCCGCCGTCAGGAGAACCGGTTGTTGGTCGGAAATCCCTTGGGTTTGATCAGGCCGGCACCCGCGCGCTTGCCGATCCACGCCTTGAGGTTGGTTTCCGACCGCACGCCCGAACCGGTCTGCCACGAGACACCCTCTTTCAAATTGAATGCCTGAAGATCCGAGAGGACGCCCTCTTTGTATCGTTGCAGGATGACGCCCTTGCCACGGGTCATTTCCGGTACTTCATCCTTCATCTCGCCGTCGATCTTGGCCTTCATCGGGAATACCAGAAGCTTCCGGTTGGTGCCGATGACGGCGATGTGGTCGGCATTGTCGGGGACGACGGTAAGCGCGATCGCTTCGTCGTTCGAACCAACGTTGAGCACCTGCTTGCCATTCTTCGTTTGCGCCGTCACTTCGTCTTCGGGGACGATGAAGCCGCGTCCAGCATCGGAAGCGACCAGGAACTTCCGGCCGCCCTCGAATTTCATCATCTTGACTACGTCGTGACCGTTCGGGATATCGACCATCAGACGGATCGGTTCACCGTGCCCACGCCCACCGGGAAGTTTGTCGACGCCGACCGTGTAAAACCGGCCGTTGGTGGCGAAAACCAGGACCTTGTCCGTGGTTTCGGCGTGCAGCCAGAACTTAAGCTTGTCGCCTTCTTTGAACTTGAGGCTCGAAACGTCCTCCAAATGCCCCTTGGCGGCGCGGATCCAGCCCTTCTCGGAGAAGACGACCGTCACCGGTTCTTTCTCGATCATGGCTTCGATCGGTACGATGACCGTGGTCGGCGGCGTGCCGATCTTGGTGCGGCGGCGGCCGAGGTCGGATTTCGGGCCGAAGGTCTGCTTCAGGTCCTTGAGTTCGCCTTCGATAACCTTCCAGCGCTTGGTTTCGGTTTTCAGAAGTTCCTTCAACTCCTTGCGCTCCGTCTTAAGGTCTTTGTCCTCCTTGCGGATCTCCATCTCTTCGAGCTTGCGTAATTGACGCAGCCGCATATTCAGGATCGCTTCGACCTGGACGTCGCTGAGATCGAAGGTCTTCATCAAAACTTTCTTGGCGTCGTCTTCTTCGCGGATGATACGGATCACCTCATCCAGGTTGAGATACGCGATCAGAAGACCACCGAGGATTTCCAGTCTGTGCTCGATCTTGCTGAGCCGGTGGTTGGAGGTCCGGACCAGTACGACTTCGCGGTGCTCCAAAAACGCCACCAGCGCCTCGCGCAGGTTCATCACGCCCGGGACGTTGTCACGGTTGAGCACGTTCAGGTTTAGACCGATCCGCGTCTCCATATCGGTTTCGCGGAATAGATGCTCCATTAACATTTCGGGTTCGACGTTGCGCGATTTCGGCTCCAGGACGATCCGCACGTCTTCCGCCGACTCGTCGCGGATGTCAGCCAGCATCGGCAGCTTGCGCGCTAAAAGCAGCTCGGCGGTCTTTTCGATCAGGCGCGACTTCTGCACTTGATAGGGAATGTCGGTGACGACGATCTGGTAAAGTCCCTGCCCCAGCTTTTCGACTTCCCACTTGGCGCGGAGACGGAAGCTGCCCCGACCGGTCTTGTAGGCTTCGATTATGTTTTCGCGGGCCTCGACCAGTTCGCCGCCGGTCGGGAAGTCGGGACCGGGAATGAATTCGGCCAGCTTATCGAAGGTGACGCGGGAGTTGAGGATAGATTCTGTCGTGTGCTTCGCCGTTTTGACGATGTGCAGCATGGCATCGCAAAGCTCACCCACATTGTGCGGCGGGATGTTGGTCGCCATCCCCACGGCGATACCGGCCGCCCCGTTCGCGAGCAGGTTCGGGAACGCCGCCGGCAGGACGACAGGTTCGCGTTCTTCGCCGTCGTAGGTGTCGCGGAAGTCGATAGCGTCTTCGTCTATGCCCTGCAGAAGAAGGGTCGCCACGGCAGTCAGGCGCGCTTCGGTGTAACGCATCGCTGCGGCGTTATCGCCGTCGATATTGCCGAAGTTGCCCTGCCCGTCGACCAGCGGATAACGCTGCGCGAATTCCTGCGCGAGACGCACCATGGCGTCATAAATCGACTGGTCGCCGTGCGGGTGATACTTACCCATCACATCGCCGACGACGCGGGCGCATTTCTTGTAACCCGACGCGGGGTCGAGCTTGAGCTGCCGCATCGCATACAGCAGGCGCCGGTGGACGGGTTTCAGGCCGTCGCGGACATCCGGCAGGGAGCGCGACATGATCGTCGACAATGCGTAGGAGAGATACCGCTCCGACAACGCATCTGCGAGCCGTGTTTCGCGGATTTCCTCGGGATCGACGTGTTTACTCATGACGCAGCCCTTGTGGCCTGGTGATGTGAATCTGACCAGATATAGTAGTTATCACCGCGACTTCGTCAATGCGATGTAACCCTGTAATGCTCGGAAATTAGCCGGTTTCGGCGTTATTTTACGGTCGCGGGCGCCGGTTTGAGGTTGGCCTGCGGTTTTGCCTTCTGGGCGGCGTCGAGAGCGCTTTCTTTGCTCGCTTTGTGGACGTCTTCGGGGATCACCATCCGTTTGCAGTGCCCTTCGAGGAAGGCGCCGGTCTCGATCGAAAGATCCTCATGCAGGATATCGCCGACCACGTGCGCCGTTGCCGCCAGTTTGACAACCTTGGCCTTGATCTGGCCGTCGACGCGGCCGAGGACATGGCAGGTTTCGGAGACAATCTCGCCTTTGACCTTGGCGGATTCGCCGACGATCAGGGTTCGTGTCCGGATATCGCCGTTGACCTTGCCGTCGATCTGGATCTCTCCGTCGCTCAAAAGATCCCCGACAATGCTGAGATCGCCGCTGATGATCGAGGGCGGCGCGGGAACCGGTGCCGGTTTGTTCTCTGGCGCCGTCTTTTTATTGTTTTTGGAAAACATGCCGTCCCGCCTTGATGAATTTCATCGGATCTTTCGGTTTACCGTTGAAGACGATTTCGTAGTGCAGGTGTGGTCCCGTGCTGCGCCCGGAATTGCCGAGTTGCGCGATCTTCTGCCGAAACTCGATCTTGTCGCCGCGCTTCACCAGAATTTTGTTGAGGTGACCGTAACGGGTGATGATTCCCGACCCGTGGTCGATTTCGATAAAGCGCCCGTAACGCCCTTTCACGCCCGCCTTGGTCACGACGCCCGAAGCCGGTGCGTAGACCGGCGAGCGCATCGGACCGCCGAAATCGACCCCGTAATGGGCGGACCAGCGCTTGTTCATCGGGTCCCGGCGTTTACCGAAAGAACTCGTGACGTAATAGGTGTTGAGCGGCGCCGCGAGCGGCAGGCGGCCCATGACGGCCTGCAACGTTTCCCACTGGCCGAGATGATCGTCGAGACGGGTCAGCTTCTTCATGAGCTGGCCACCCGCGTCCTCCGGTTTGACGGGGATGAACGGTCCGCCTTGCGCGACCTTGCCGACAATGCCGTCCGACGACGCCAGCAGGCTGTCGACTTCGATGCCGGCGGTTTCGATCACTTTTTCCAGTGAACCGATGTACGCCATCGTCCGCTCGGTCATCTTGTCGACGGCGATGTCTTGCGCCGATTGCAGATTGTTGAGCCGGTCCTCGAGCATGGCGACTTGCGACTGCAGTTCCGTATTACGGTTGTGTGCATCGTCACGCTCACGCACCACGGATTGCAGATCGGTTTCAACCGACATCAGATTGTCGCGGAGCGAGAAGTTCTTGGTCGATAGCGAGTGCATGTCGCCTTCGAGACGCGAAAGCTTGTCTCGTAAAATTTCCCGCGCACTGGCGACGTTTTCACGTTCGGATTCGGTGTTTTCCAACCGCTTTTCGACCGTCGACAGGTTTCGCTGCAGGGTCGCGTTCCGCTCGACAAGGCTGAGCATGAGATTGTGGTTGTCTTCCAGTTCACGCGTCAATTCGACGAACCGGCGCTGATACGCCGTCACATCGGAAAGCAGGTCGTCATATGCCCGCCGCGCGTCGGCGATCTGCGTGTTCTTGGCGCCGACGATCTCATCGTGCTGCACAAAGCTGAACGTCGAATAGCCGACCCAGCCGACGAACGTCATCGCGAAAAGTGCGGTAGAAATCTGGAACCACTGGGGAATTCGGAAGAAGCTGATGCGGCCGCGGGTTCTGAGGTGGACCTGACGTTCAGGAAAAGCACGGTCGATGAATCGTCGCAGCTTTTGCCTAAAAGTCGCCCTTTCACCCCAATCTCGCATACTCACACACCCCCTTGACGCACCCTATTAGAAACTTCGGTAGTGACCGAATGAATTCTTTTTATTTTTTACCGGTTATTCTGATGCCCCGGTTATTCGAACGGCACTGACAGCAAAGCAACTCCGCCTCGTCATCGCTTTGAAATGCCGATGTGAAACCGTATCCATTTGGATATTTTCATGCAAGAAATTAATAGCGTTTCCCCTCCCTCCGGTGAGTCGCAAACGCCCGGAAAACCGGCAATTTACGACCTTTGCGGTCGACAGGCATCCGGCCCTCGTCTAATCCTTGCGCTCGATATGCCCTTTCAGGAAGCCAAATGACGCAACGCCCACCCCTCAGCGATTTACGGATTCTCCTCGCGACCTGGTTCGGATCGGGCTATTCGCCGAAGGCGCCCGGCACGGCCGGATCCCTTCTCGCGCTGCCGTTCGGTTGGACGATCGCGCATTTCGGCGGGGAAATCTGGCTCGGGGTCGCGACCATCGTCGCCACGTTCGTCGGAATCTGGGTGGCCAACGTTTATATGGCCCAGGCGGGTGAGCATGACCCGGGGCCCGTCGTCATTGATGAAGTTGCGGGACAGTGGCTCGCCATGCTGCCGCTGGCGGCTGTGATTACGTGGCAGGTTGCATGCGCCGCCTTCGTGCTGTTCCGGCTGTTCGATATCTTCAAGCCGTGGCCGATTTCATGGGCCGACAAGAATATCGGGGGCGGCCTTGGCGTGATGTTCGACGATATTCTCGCGGGTGCCGCAGCGGCCGCCGTGTTGTACGGATTGTCGGTGGCGGCACCTTCGCTGCTCGGGTTAGGCTGAGGACATGGAAAAAGAACTTATAGATGCAGCGGATAAACTGCTGAAATCATGCCGTAATCGCGGTTGGACGGTCGCGACGGCGGAATCGTGCACGGGCGGCATGGTGGCCGCTGCGTTGACGGCGATTGCGGGATCGTCGGATGTGATGGACCGGGGCTTCGTCACCTACACCAACGACGCCAAGCACGAGATGATCGGCGTACCGATGCCGCTTTTCGAAACCGTCGGTGCGGTCTCCGAAGAGGTCGCAAAAGCCATGGCCGAGGGCGCGCGCCGGACGGCGAGCGTCGATCTTGCCTGCGGGATCACCGGCGTCGCCGGACCCGGCGGCGGTTCAAAGGAAAAGCCGGTCGGCCTCGTTCACATTGCCGCCGCGTCGGCCAATGCGACGATCCACGAACGCTGTCAATTTGAGGGAGACCGGCATGCTGTCAGACTGGCGTCTGCGTTCAAGGCGCTGGAGATGATGACGAACCTGGCGGAACAATAAGGAACGTCATTCCGGCGGAGGCCGGCATCCAGAAAATCCAGTGAACAGGCTGGACCCCGGCCTGCGCCGGGGTGACAGGGTGTCGCTTCACCCATGCAACTGCTTCGCCCGAGCTTCGAACGCCGCAATCATCTTCTTGACCGCTTCACCAAACACGGCGCCGATGGCGGCCTGCAGGATGCGGGAACGGAACTCGAAATCGACGAAAAAATCGATCTCGGTCGAGCCATCGGCCGTCTCGTTGAAGACCCAGTGGTTGTTCAGGTACTTGAACGGGCCGTCCGTATAGGTGACGTCGATCCGGTCCGGGCGTTGATGGCTGACGCGCGACGTAAAGCTTTCGCGGAACACCTTGAAGCCGATGATCATGTCGGCGACGACGAGGTGCTCCTCGCGCTTTCTCACCCGGCAGCCGATGCACCAGGGCAGGAACTCGGGGTACTTTTCGACGTCAATGACGAGGTCGAAGAGCTGCTCTTTCGAATAAGGCAGGACCCGTTTCTCGGCGTGTGTCGGCATCGGGTAAGTGTGCGCGTTATTTGCCGGCGGCGAGCTTGGCGTCGCGGTTTTTCTTGAGCTCGGCGAAATCGCTGTCGGCGTGGTAGCTGGAGCGCGTCAGCGGCGTCGACGAGACCATCAGAAAGCCCTTGGATTCCGCGATCTTCTTGTAGTCCGCAAATTCCTCGGGGGTGACAAACCGGTCGACCGGCGCATGGCGTTTGGTCGGCGCCAGGTACTGGCCGATGGTCAGGAAGTCGACGTCGGCGGAACGCATATCGTCCATCACCTGCATGACCTCGGCGCGTGTTTCGCCGAGCCCGACCATGATCCCGGATTTGGTGAAGATCGACGGGTCCTCGCGTTTGACCGTATCCAGCAGCTTGAGCGAATGGAAATACCGCGCGCCCGGGCGGATCGTCGGATAAAGCCTGGGCACCGTTTCGAGGTTGTGGTTGAAGACGTCGGGACGTGCCGCGACGACTTTTTCCAGCGCGCCCTTCTTGTCGCGAAAGTCCGGGGTCAGAATTTCGATGGTGGTATCCGGCGTCGTCTCGCGGATGCGCTCGATGCATTTAACGAATTGATCCGCGCCGCCATCGGCCAGATCGTCCCGGTCCACCGACGTGATGACCAGATGCTTCATGCCGAGTTCGGCGACCGAGATCGCGAGGTTTTCGGGTTCCATCGGGTCGACGTTACCCGGTTTGCCGGTTGCGACGTTGCAGAACGCGCAAGCACGCGTGCAGATGTCGCCAAGGATCATCACGGTGGCGTGCTTCGCGGCCCAGCATTCCCCGATGTTCGGACATGCCGCTTCCTCGCAAACCGTGTGCAGGCTTCGCTCGCGCATCAACTTTCGGGTCTGGTGGTAACCCTCCGACGTCGGCGCCTTGACGCGGATCCACGCAGGCTTACGAAGCGGCTCGTGCTCCGGTTTCTTGGCCTTTTCCGGATGGCGGACCCGGTTCAGGTTTTCGACGTTGCTCATCGCGCTTTTCAACTCCTATCCGTCATTCCCGAGAAGGCGGGAACCCAGTTCGGGGAAAGGCTGGCCCCCCGCTTGCGCGGGGATGACGATGAAATAGTCCCGAACCTCTTTACGATATGGCCTCGAATGGGCCTGCTGTCAAAGAGACGGCAGCTTTATCCTACATGTGAATGACGCGGCCGTAGGCATCCAGCACGCTCTCGTGCATCATTTCGGAGAGCGTCGGATGCGGGAAGACCGTGTGCATCAGCTCTTCCTCCGTCGTCTCGAGATTCATGGCGACAACGAAGCCCTGGATCAGTTCGGTGACTTCGGCGCCGACCATGTGCGCACCGAGTAACTGCCCGGTCTTTTTGTCGAAGATGGTCTTCACCAGTCCCTGGTCCTCGCCCAGTGCGATGGCCTTGCCGTTGCCCAGGAACTGGAAGCGCCCGACGTTGACGTCGTAGCCCTTTTCCTTCGCCTTGGCTTCCGTAAGTCCAACTGAGGCGACCTGCGGATGGCAGTAGGTGCAGCCGGGAATCTTGCCCTTGTCCATGGGGTGGACGCCTTCGACGCCGGCGATCTTCTCAATGCAGATGACGCCCTCGTGCTCGGCTTTGTGGGCCAGCATCGGCGGGCCGGCGACGTCGCCGATGGCGTATATCCCCTTCTCCGCCGTGCGCGAAAATTCGTCCGCGACGATGCAACCCTTGTCCGTTTTCACTTTCGTCGTCTCGAGCCCGATGTCCTCGATATTGCCCTGCACGCCGACCGCCGAAATCACACGGTCCACGGTGATTTCCTGGGTCTTGCCCTTGGCGTCTTCAATCGTGCAGGTGACGTTGTTGGAACCCTTCTTGACCCCGGTTACCTTGGTTTCGGTCATGATCTTGAGGCCGTTCTTTTCAAGCTGCTTGCGCGCGAACTTTGAGATTTCCTCGTCCTCGACAGGCATGATCTGCTTCATGACCTCGACCACCGACACGTCGACGCCCATGGTCTGATAGAAGCTTGCGAACTCGATGCCGATGGCGCCCGAGCCGATGACCAAAAGACTTTTCGGCGCCGTTTCCGGCACCATCGCTTCGAAATAGGTCCAGATCAGTTTCTTGTCCGGTTCGATGCCCGGCAACGCGCGCGGACGCGCGCCCGTGGCGACGATGACGTGGTCAGCCGTGTATGTGCCGACCGACTTGCCGTCTTTCGAGACGTCGACCTTGCCGGGACCATTCAGCTTTCCGCGTCCGTCCACGACCGTGACCTTGTTCTTCTTCATCAGGTGCTCGACGCCGCCCGACAAGCGTTTTGAGACACCGCGAGAGCGTTCGACAACGGCTTTGAGATCGTAACCCACTTTTTCAGCCGACAAGCCGTAGTCCTTGGCGTGTTGCATGTAGTGATAGATCTCTGCGGTCCGAAGCAGCGCCTTGGTCGGGATACAGCCCCAGTTCAGGCAGAT
>MDSW01033231.1_pt1 | contig 17690 bp, 15 predicted proteins | sample 811171 | NCBI WGS metagenome assembly MDSW01 (sample SAMN05326641, study PRJNA326480) | marine metagenome | isolation source: seawater | place: Atlantic Ocean: North West | collected 2012
CTCACTAATATTAAATGCTAAATTTTGATTTTTTTGCATCTTCGTAAAACGTCTTGACTGTATCTATAGAATATTTTTTTGGATCATATCCAAATTTATCTAACTTAGATATATGTTCCGTGGACATTGTTATAATGTCGGCGCCTGATTCTTTTGCACATATATAATCATAAGTCATACGACAACTAGCCCATAATGTTTTACATTTTCCATTTTCATGTACATAATCACTCATGTTTTTAAAAAGCTTAGATGCATTAAGACCTATATCATACAATCTGCCAGAGAAAATAGATAAAATAGAATCACTTTCGCTAGTTATTTCCATAACTTTCTTAATCTGATCTATTGTAAAAATTGCAGTTATATTCAATTTTATTTTTTCATCTAATAATCTTTTTATTAAATTATTTGTGCTTTCTCCGTTTGTATAGCTTATTGGTATTTTTACGACTATATTTTCATTGATTTTTCTTATTTTTAAAGCTTGATTAAAGCAATCATTTTCATTATCTGCGAAAACCTCTATTGATACAGATTTTTCCTTTGTTTTTTTTAAAATCTCTTTTGTAAATTCCAAATAATTCTGAGCTCCTAACTTTTTGAAAAGAGATGGATTGAATGTATAACCATCAACCTTATTAAAATATTTATCAATTTCAGTTAGAGAAGGACCATCCTGAAAAAGTTTTATATTAGGCATCTTTATTTATTTCAGTTTTTCCTCTAAACCTAAACATATGCAATGCAATATAGACATATGACATTCTTGAATTATTGAGGTTTCGGTTTCTTTAACATGAATACATATATCCGATATCTTCTTTAATTCTCCACCATTTTTTCCAACTAATGAGATAACTTTTAATTTTTTCTTTTTAGCCATTAATGCTGCATAAACTAAATTTAGAGATGCTTTATTTTTTAAATTTCCTCCACCAGTAGAAAGTAAAAATAATATATCGTTTCTTTGTCCATTAGATATAACTTGTCTTTCAAAATAACTTTCAAACTTAAAATCATTCGCCCATGCTGTAATAGCCGAGGAGTGACTTGTTAATGGAATTGCAGATATGCCTTTTCTTTTTCGATTTTTAAATGTACACACCAATTCTCCTGCAAAATGTTCTGCATCAGCACACGAACCTCCGTTACCTGCAACAAGAACTTTTTTTTTATTTTTATAACATTTGCTAATTTGGTTAATTATAGAAACTATCTCTTTTTTATGGTTACTTAATTTAAATATTGCGCTTGAAGTATTTTTAAAATAAGAATGAATATAGTTTTGATTTATCATTTTATTAATGAAAAATTTGTATATCAATTTATTGTAGAATTCTACAAAAAAAATATAATTATACTTTAAATTTATAAAATATTTAATTTATGGACTTTCCAAAATTTATAAAAAAAAAATTAATTCCTTTACTGCAAAAAGAAAATAAAAAAATATCAGTTAACAGGAAGTATATATCAAAAAAAAAATCAATAGTGGATCCTGTAACAAAGCACGATATTAGAATCGAGAAAAGTATTAGAAAATTAATTAATGATAATTATCCAGACCATACAATCCATGGAGAAGAAATTAATTTTAAAAAAGGTAATTCTGACTTTGAATGGTGTATTGATCCAATTGATGGAACTAAAGCTTTGATAGCAGGTCAGCCAACTTGGAGCAATATGATTGGCTTAAGTTTTAGAGGGGTCCCAATTCATGGTTTAATATATTTTTATGAATTAAATAAATTTTATTACAATGATAATAAATTTTCATATTTATTTGAAAATAATAAAAAAAAGATTATCAAAAGTAGCAATAATTCTGAACTAAGAAAATCATACTTAATTACAAATTCAATCCATACAATTAAAAATAAAAAGATTTTGAATTTTTTTCAAAATTACAAATATTTATTTAAAATTACCGGCGTAGATTCATTTAATTTCTGCTTACTATCAGAAGGGAAAGTTGATATTTTAATAGAATCTGGACTAAAAAAGTATGATATTATTCCCCACCTTCCTATACTAAAAAATTCAGGTGCAATAATCACAGATTGGCTTGGTGGAGATAATATTTTAAAAGGAGAAATAATTGCTAGTAGCAATGAAAGGCTACATAAAAAATTTTTACAAATGTTAAAAACAAAAATATACTAAAAAAGTGATAATAAACAATTTTATAGAAAAGTTATCTATTAATGAAAATATAAAGTTAATTGATGATTTATCTAAAAATAAAAATGAAAACTTTTAGAAAACTTTTATATCTGCTATCAAATCGAGAGCGTAAACGTTCGATCCTGTTATTGTGTATTGTTTTAATCATGTCTTTGTTAGAAATGGCTGGTTTAGCATCAATTGTTCCTTTTATGGCTGTCTTAGCAAATCCTGAGATTATAGAGACTAATTCTATGCTAAATACTGCTTTTCAGGCCTCAAGTATTTTTGGAATAGAAAACAGCAAACAGTTTCTATTCCTATTGGGACTTTTTGTCTTTGTGATGCTTCTACTATCTCTAAGTTTTAAAGCTTTTGCAATTTATGCGCAGGTCCGATTTATTGAAATGAGGCAATATACTATCGGAAGGCGTGTTGTAGAGGGTTATTTAAACCAACCTTACAGTTGGTTTTTGAGTCGTAATAGCGCCGAGCTTGGCAAAACTATTCTTACTGAAGTTAGTAATGTTGTCAATGGTGCTTTAAAACAAAGTATAATACTAATAGTGCAAACCGCTGTTACACTTTCAATACTGACTTTACTAATACTAGTAGATCCAAAACTTGTCTTAATAATTGGTTTAACATTTGGCCTAGCATATGGATTAGTTTATAAATTAACTCGAAAATTCATATCGCGTATAGGTGAAGAGCGGTTCAAAACTAATCAGTTTCGTTTTAAAGCTTTGAGTGAAGCTTTTGGTGCTGTAAAGGAGATAAAATTAGGTGGACTTGAACAGACTTATATTGAGAGATTTTCTCACCCTGCAAGAGTTATGGCTAGGCATATAGCATCATCATCAATTATACAAAACGTACCACGTTTTATCCTTGAGGCTATAGCCTTTGGCGGCATGCTGCTGATAGTACTTTATTTTTTGACTCAAACTGGGGATTTTTCTAATACTGTTCCTATAATTTCCCTTTATGCCTTTGCAGGCTATCGTTTGATGCCCGCTCTACAAGGAATATATGGTGCTATTACTGCACTACGATTTGCAGGACCAGCACTAGATTCTCTACATAATGAATTAATAAGTCTTCAACCGCCTATCCCACAAAATAATAAAGATATATTGCCACTAAAGAAGGTTATAAGCCTTAAGAACATTTTTTATAGCTACCCTAGCTCACAGATAACAACCTTAAAAGATATCAATCTGAGTATTCCTGCTTATTCTACTGTAGGTATAGTTGGTCCCACAGGCAGTGGTAAGACAACAACAGTAGATATTATTTTAGGTCTACTTGAACCGAAAAAAGGCAAGTTAGAAGTTGATGGTAAAGTTATTGATAAAGATAATCTTAAAGCTTGGCAGAGTTCTATTGGTTATGTACCTCAACAAATATATTTAGCAGACGACACAGTTACTGCCAATATTGCTTTGGGTAGAGACCCAAAATATATTGATCAAAATGCAGTTGAGCGTGCTGCTAAAATTGCAAATGTACATGAGTTTATTATTAATGAATTACCCCTAAAATATGAAACTACTGTTGGTGAGCGCGGTATAAGACTGTCAGGTGGGCAGAGGCAACGTATAGGAATTGCTAGAGCACTGTATCACAATCCACAATTGTTAATTTTAGATGAAGCAACTAATGCACTAGACAACCTTACTGAACAAGCAGTGATGGATGCGGTTAATAACTTAGGGAACGAAATAACAATAATTTTAATTACTCATCGTCTTAGTACAGTGAAGAAATGTGATAATATCTTTCTATTAGAGAAAGGCGAACTAAAACAACAAGGGACATTTGAAAAATTAATACAGTTAAGCGACAACTTCCGAGCTTCTGCTAAAAATATACAATGATTTTTCAGTATCAAAAAACATTATTAAACAATATTTTCCACAAAATTGATTTATTAAATAGATTTGATTATTTATAAGACATAAGTCTCTTAACACTATTTCAAGTTTTATTGACGACTCTATTGATATTCATTACAAAGATAATTTAAAAAATAATTTAAATATGAAAACTAATACTAAGCTAAGAAACCTAACAATTATTTCTGAAATACACCCCCAGCACTATGGGTCAATGAGTGAAATTAAAAGGATGATAATTCAATCTAAAATTGGTGGTGCTGATATCGTAAAAATTCAATTGTACGATAGTAAAAAAGTATGGGGAGGTAATAAAAGAGCTCACCTTGATATTACAAAAGATGAGCTTGCTGAAATAAATGAATTTTGTAAATTTCAAGGTATCGAATTATCGGCTTCAATTTTTGATCTACAGAGAGTAGATTGGTGTTCTGAGTTAAATTTTAAAACTTATAAAATAGCCAGCAGATGTGTTGCTGATAAAGAATTATGTGAAAAAATAATATCCTTAAACAAAAAAACTATAGTATCTCTTGGCATGTATGATTATCAGAAAAATGGAAAACCTTTTAAAGATAATAAAAATATTTTTTACTTATATTGTGTTGCAAAATATCCGACTCCACTTTACGAGATTAAAATGCCAGATTTTAAAACTTCATTTTTTTCTGGATTTAGTGATCACTCAATAGGTATAAGCGCATGTTTGTTTGCCGTTTCAAAAGGAGCAACAATAATAGAAAAACATTTTAGCAATAACAAAGCAATGAATATAGAAATTTCACCTGGCCATACTGGCAGTATGAACATGGATGACTTAATTCAAATTAGAGAAATATCAGATAACTTAAGATTGTTAAATTCTGAATAAATTTAAAAATATAAAATATTTAAAACGTTTAAAAAGCCTTATATAGTTAACAGTTATGGCAGTTCTGTACTATGAAAGTCACAAAAAAGTTACAAAATCATGTAATAAATTATATGAATATAAAATTTAATTGGTAAAAAATATGAATATAAGATGAAAAGGTTTATTAAAAATTTTATAGCTCAAATAAATTATTTATTTAAAAATCAAAAAGTTCCAGATATTTTAAATAATTTAAACATTGAGACCACAAGCAGATGTAATTTAAAGTGTAAATTCTGTGCTTATACTAAAAGAGACTTAAATGTAGTGCCACATGAAACTATGTCTAATGATTTCTTTATCAAAGTTGTCAATCAAGCTCTTGAGATTGGTTACAAGAATATAGGTTTAACCCCACAAACTGGTGATATATTTATGGATAAAGAAATTTTTAAAAAGTTTGATTATTTGGATCAAAATAAGATTTTAGAAGGTTACTACTTTTATACAAATTTTATTCCTCTTAACCATGATAAAATAACAAAAATTTTCGATTTAAATAAGTTAAAAAATTTTGGAATAAGTATTTATGGCCATGATAAAGATAGCTACCAATCCTTCTCAGGAGGAGCAGAAAGTTCATATTATAAATTAATAAACAATCTTAATTTTTTTTATGAATGTTTATTAAAATATAAAAATAAAAATCTGACCGTTGAAATATCACAAAGAGCAAAAAAAAATTTTAATCTTAATAATTCAAATAGTGAACTTTCAACAATTTTGAAAAAAATTCTTTCTCTAAAAAATGTGGAATATAGTAAGAATTCTGAATTTAATAACTGGGGAGGAATTGTAAAAGAAGAAGATGTGAAGGAATTAGATATTAAACTTAACGATACACAAAAGAAAAAAATTGGATCTTGTTCATTAATTTACTCAAGGATGATGGTTGGTGCAAATGGGCTTGTAAATGCATGTGCTTGTAGAGATGCAAACTTTACACTAGCGATAGGTGATTTAAAGGTTAATAAATTAAATGAAATAATAAATTTAAAAAACAAAAAATATAAAGATCTTATTATTAGGCAGGAAAAAAATGATTTTCCTGACGTTTGTAAATCATGTGATTTTTATAAAAGTATTTATCAAGATAATGATTTTATATGGAGTTTTAGACACGAAAAGGTAAAACACTACTCTTTAAAAGATACACTTAAAACATTAGAAAAAAGATAAATTTAATAATGAAAAAAACCGTCATTGTTTTGGGCACATGGAGTAGCGGAAGTGGTGCTGTTAGTGATTATCTGTCTAGTAGAAAAGATTTTATAAGTCCATTTGGAGCAAATGAATTTAAAATGATTTCTGATCCTATGGGCTTGCATCATCTTTTTAAAAATTGTTATAGTTCAAAAAATCTTCTCTATCCAACATTTGCGTTTGAAAATTTTGAAAAATATATTGCTAAATTAGAAAAATACAAAATTTACTCTTCCCCAGGTGTTAAAGAAAAATTGTATAATTCAGATATTATTGAACATACAAGATCTTTTTTAAAAAAAATTTCAAAATTAACTTATTATGGATTTCCACATTATAAAGCAGTTACAATAGGCCTTGATAAAAAAATTAGCATAAGATTAAGAAGAATATTTTCAAATACAAATGTTTATCATACTCAAAAATTATTTCCAATAATTATGCCTGTTAATAAAAAAGATTTTTTAAAAGAAGCAAAAAAATATATATTTAATATTTTAAAATCTAACAGCAAATCTAAATTTAAAAATGCAAATTTAGTTTTAAACAATGGAGCGGATATACATGATCCATTTGAATCTTCGAAATATTATAAAAATCCAAAAATTATTTGTGTTTTAAGAGACCCAAGAGATATTTTTTCAGGTATGAAAATGAGGCAAGCCAATTCAACACCTTCGTATGATGTAAAATTATTTATCAAATGGTATAAATATCATTTTGCAAATTATGAATTTCAAAAAATTTTGAAAGATAGAAGAATATTAGTGGTAAAATTTGAAAATTTTCTTTTAAATTTTGATAGAGAGAACAAACGGATTTGTAAATTTTTAAATATAAAAGATAAAAATAATTTTAAAAAAAATTCATCTAGTATATTTGATATTAAATTTTCTAAATCAAATATTTATAAAGCAAAAAAATTCTTATCTAAACATGAGGTAGAGCTAATAGAAAAAAAATTAAAAAATTATTTACAATGGTAAAAAAAATTTTTTTTGATTCAAGAACAATTTGTCCTTTATGTCATTCCTCAAAAGTAAAAATAATATTCTCAAAAAAATATGAAGACATAAAAACGAGAGAATTTTTTAAGTCTCATTTAAATAAAAAATTTCCAATGAAAATCTTAAATAATAAATTTTATGAAATTTCTGAGTGTGAAAAATGCAATTTTATTTTTCAAAAAAATATCTTAAATAAAAAATATAATAATAAGTTTTATAATGATTATATCGATCACGAAGCAGCCTTGAATAAAGACCTCTTTAAAAGAAATAATCTTTTATACGAGTCAGAAATTGATTTAATAAATAGGATATTTGCTGACAAAAATATAAGAATATTGGAATACGGTGCAGGTTTGGGTGCGTGGCTCAAATCTATTAAAAACGCTGGCTACAAAAATTTATATGCAATTGAAATTTCTAAAAAAAGGAGAGACTACTTAAAAAAATATAATATAAAATGTTCGGCAAATCTTAAAAATCAAAATAAAAAATTTGATTTAATTTATAGCGATCAAACATTCGAACATTTAATGCAGCCGGGAGAAGTAATTAAAAATTTAAGCAAACTATTGAAAAATAATGGATATATAATTTTTAAGATTCCTTCAGGAATTCGTTTTAAAAAAAAATTAGGGGATAAGTATTTTGCTCAAAAAGACGAGGCAACACCTCTTGAACATATAAATATTTTTACAAAAGGTTCTCTAAATTATATTCAAAAGAAATTTAAATTTAAAAAAGTAAAAAATTTTAATTATTATAGAATATATGAGAGAAAATTTTATAAAAACTTAGCAAGTTTTTTATACCATCAAAATTCAGGTAAAAAATTTATTTTACAAAAAAAAATGAAATAAATTTTAGAATTTTATGAAAAAAATAGGCAATTAAAGTATGGAACTTAAAAAATAATGTGTGGAATTTCAGGATTTTTTGGAAATAAAAAATTAGATCACTCTAATTTAATTAGTACTCTTAATTTAATGAAATATAGAGGACCAGACCATCAATCTTATAAACATTACGAGATTGCTAATAAAAAATTATACCTTTTGCATTCAAGATTATCTATCATTGATTTAGATTCTAGATCTAATCAACCTTTTGAAAGTGATGGTTATTCTATTATTTTTAATGGAGAGATTTATAATTACCTAGAAATAAGAAAAGATTTACTAAAAAAAGGAGTAAAGTTTAAGACTAAATCAGACACAGAAGTTTTACTTAAAGCTTATATTACTTATGGTACTAAATGCGTTGAAAATTTTGAGGGCATGTGGAGTTTTGCGATTTTTGATAAAAAAAAAAAATTATTATTTATATCCAGAGATAGATTTGGCGAAAAACCATTATTTTATTTAGTAAAGAATAACAATTTTTACTTTGGGTCAGAAATAAAATTTATTAAATCTTTATTAAATGAAAGTTTAATGGTCAATCATAGTAAATTAAGAGATTTTTTGAATTATGGCTATAAATTTCTAAAAAAAGATAACAATCTTTTTTTTAAGGATATTAATGAATTAAAGCCAGGATGTAACATTATTTTTTCTGGAAATAATTTTAAAATTGAAAAATACTGGAAACGCAATATCAAAATAGACAACAAACTTACTGAAGAAGAAATAATAGATAACGCAAAAGAACTATTAACTGATGCAGTTAAAAAAACAGTAAGATCCGATGTGCCAATTGCTTTTACTTTAAGTGGAGGCATCGATTCTGCTTCTTTAGTTTCAGTAGCTTCAAAAATTTTAAATTTAAAATTTAAAACTTATTCAATAATAGATAATGATAAAAGATATGATGAAAGAAAAAACATAAATACAGTAGTTAATGATCTTAAGTGCGGGAATAAAAAAGTTAAATTAAAATTTAAAAATAATTTACAAACTCTAGAGGAAATTATTTATTACCATGAAAAACCTTTAGCTTCTATTGCTCAACTTAATCATTATCTCCTCATGAGAGAAATTAAAAAAGATGGTATCAAAGTATGTATAAATGGTACAATGTCTGATGAAATTTATGCTGGTTATCTTGATCATCATCTACAATTTTTTTCAAGTATATCAGACAAAAATCATCTTAAGAATGAGATTTATCAATGGAAGAAAAATGTTATGCCAAGTATAAGAAATCCTTATTTTAGAAAATATAATTTGTATATTAAGAATCCAAATTATAGATCTCATATTTATGATAATCACGACATTTTACAAATTTTTTTAAAAAAAAGAAAAAAATTTAAATTTACGGAAAAAAAATTTTCCTTAAATCTTTTGAGGAACAGGATGCTAAATGAAATTTTTTACGAAAATACTCCTCAGATTTTGCATGATGAAGATCTAAATTCGATGAGACATTCAATAGAAAACCGGAGCCCATTTATCAATAAAAAATTATTTGAATTTTTATTTTCTGTTCAAACAAAATATTTCATAAAAAACGGATTTAAAAAATCTATTTTAAGAAGATCAATGAACGGTGTTGTAAATAATAAGGTTTTGTGGGATTACAAAAAGATGGGTTTTAATTCATCAATTGAAACAATCTTTAATTTTAAAGATAAAAATTTTAAAGATTATGTTCTTAATAAAAATTCTGATATTTATCAAATTGTTGATTATTATAAATTTCAAAAGTTATTTTCAAAAAAAAAATTTCCAAATCATCTAAGTAAATTCATTTTTAATGTAATTGGTTGTAAAATATTTTTGGAAAAACAAGGAAAATATAGTGGGTAAAATTTTTTGGTGTAATAATTGTGTACTTCCTAATACTAGACCTAATTTGAAATTTAATAAAAATGGCGTATGTAATGCTTGTGAAAACAAAAGAGCAAAAATTTCATGGAAAAAAAGATTAACATTACTAAAAAAAATAATTAAAATTTCTAAAAAAAAGTCTAATAATTATGATTGTATTATTCCAGTTTCGGGAGGGAAGGATAGTACTTGGCAGATACACAAATGTTTATCTCTTGGTTTAAAGCCTCTTGCAATTTCTTGGAAACCTCACCTAAGAACTGAAATTGGTTATAAAAATTTAAATAACCTTAAAAATCTTGGAGTTGATCACATGGATATTACTATTAATCCAAAAATTGAAAAAAAAATTGTTTTAGAAACTTTTAAAAGAAAAGGTTCAACGGCTATATCAATGCATTTAGGCATATTTAATATTCCACTTTTATTAGCCAAGAAACTTAAAATACCACTAATTGTTTGGGGTGAAAATTCAGCAGCAGAATATGGATATAAAAATAAGAAAGATATTAAATCTGATTTAGATTACAAATGGTTCAAAAATTATGGTGTTACAAATAATATTAATTTTAAAGATTTAATATCATACGGTTTTAAAAAAAAAGATATTTATTTTTATGCACCTTCAAATGATAAATATAAAGTTAGACAAATTTTTCTTGGTAATTATATAAAATGGGACCCATTAAAAGTTAGCTATGTAGCAAAAAAACTGGGATTTAAATCAGCAAAAAAACCCAAAACAGGATATTATAATTTTTCTGATATAGATGATCATTTTATTTCAATCCACCATTGGATGAAATATTACAAGTTTGGTTTTACTAGGTTATTTGATAATTTATCAATTGAAATCAGAAATAAAAGATTATCTAGAAATAAAGCTATTTCAATAATTAAAAGATCTTCTTTTGGGCCACCAAAAAGTGATATTATTAAGTTTTGTAAGTACGTTAATATATCATTTAAACAATTTTTTGTAATAGCTGAAAAGTTTAGAAACAAAAGAATATGGAAAAAAAAGAAAAAAAATTGGACACTAGTCAATTCTATTAAAAAAATTTGATTAAATGAAAATTCTAAAAAAAAAACCACCCAGAAAATTTTATGTAGGTAAAAATATTCAACTGAAAGATTGTGCAAAAATCTATCTTAATCCCAATGAACAAGTAACATTTTTAACAAAAACAAAACAAGAATATGATGTTTGTAAAAAGGACTGGGGTTTTTATGCGACACCATCTATTAATGGTAGATTAAAATCTTTTAATTTCAAAACAGCTTTAATTCAAAATACTAAAACAAAAAGGACATATATTTTTTTAATAGAAAAAGGAAAAGAAAGAAAATTTAATAAATACATAAAGCAAGAAAAATGCAAAGTACTGAAATGGCTGTCAAAGTAAATTTAAATGAAAAAGAAAAAACACATTTATATACCTATAGAAATATTAGTTAGAGAAATAAATCCAAAAATTTTGTTTGCATACTATGCAGCATTAAATAATTATAGAGTTTATATAGGCACTAAATCTGGTATTGACAAAATAATAAAAAAAAAAAAAAATTATAAAAAATCAGGAATTTATTTTTATAAAAGCCAAATTATTAGTAATAGAAAATATATTAAAAATATAAAAAATGCTTTTGAAAAATTTGTAGTATTAGACGAAGAGCTGGGAGTAGGTGTATCAAATATCAGATCAACTTTGGAAAGAAGAGGTAGAAATTTACAAGATATAGATAAATTTTTTGTAATTGGAAAAAAAATGATGCTAAATTTGATTAGTTTTGATCAATATTTTAAAAAAATATCATCCATAACAGGGTGGTTGAAATATGATGTTTACAGAAAAAAAAATATAAAACTTTTTTCATCTGAGAGAGATGAAATAAAGAGAGAATATGGAGATTTCTATTTATTTTCCTCAAATTACGGCACACTTAGCACAGAAGGTTTAAATTTAAGGATGAATTTAGATAAAAACTTACAAAAATTAAAAAATTCAAAAAATACTAAAAATGATTATTATACTTTTCAAAAATCAATTTCAGATTTTAAATATTTAAAAAAAACAATTTTCAAATTTCTAAAAAAAAACCCTAAATTTAAACTTATAATTAGACCTCATCCCTCTGATCAATTGTATGAAGATTGGAATGTTTTCGAAAAATTTGAAAATGTCAAAGTAATTAGTAAATATGATATTGTTCCATGGATATTATCCTCAAAGGGCTTAATACACCGAGGATGCTCAACGTCCGTAGATGCATACTTTTTAAATAAACCTATTTACTATTTTTTGCCAAAAAGAAAAGTTCTGAACTCTGAAAAAAATACAAGTTATAGAATTTCGAAAAAGATAAAAAATTTCGAAGACATAAATGATAATAGGAAAAAATATAAAAATAATAATTTTGCAATTAACAAAGAAATTTATTTTAAAAAGCCAGCTTATGAAAATATAATTAAAGAATTAGAAAAGATAAATATCACAAAGGAAAAAAAAATAAATTTTACTTTATATGAAAATTTTAAGTATTATTTGATCCCATATTTAGGAAAAATAAAATTGAGTCTTAAAAATTATTTTTTAGGCAAAAATATAGTTTATAATCGTAAAATTTCTTCATTTATAAAAAAAAAAAAATTAATTGAAAAAATTAATTCTATTAATAATAATAAATTCAAAATAAATGTTAGAGAGACTACCAGGGAAGTTTTTGAAATTGAAAAAATCTAATTTAAAATTAAAGGTAAAACAACTTAAAAAATTGAAAAGTAATTTGCTCTCAAAAATATTTCAATTGAAAAAGACTCATTATAAATTCTCTTTTTTTAGTCAAAAAATTTGGTTTAATAAAAATATTCAAGCTCCAGATAAACATTTGATACTATTTTATAAAAAAGAAGTTATAGGTTATAATGTTTTAAGATCTAAGAGGATAAAATTGAGGTATCTAAAGACAAAAGTTTCAAGCAATGCCTATATTTTTGACACAATAATTATAAAAAATAAATTTAGAAATCTTGGTTTGTCAAAAATTATAATGAATAAGAGCAATAATATTATAAAAAAAAAAAAATATATTTCCTTTTTAGTATGTAAAGAAAGAATGATTAAATTTTATAAATCTTTTAATTGGAAAATAATACCAGATAATAAAATATTAATTACCAATTTCAAAAAAGCAAATAAACATGTATGGATGTATTACGGAAAAAAATTAAATTTAAAAAAAATAAAAAAGATTGAGATATTTTAAAATAATGAATTTACCATGTTTTATATTATCAAGAAAAAACTCAAAAGGATTGAAGAATAAAAATACTTATAATTTTTTGGGAAAACCCTTGATTCAGCATACTATTGATTTTGCAAAAAAAACTAAAAGTGTTACAGACATAATCGTCTCTACTGATGATCCCAAAGTAGCCAAAATTGCAAAAAAAAATGATTGTTTAGTTATCTATCCAAGACCAAAGTCTCTAGCAAATGCTAAAGCTACTTCTTTAGAGGCATTAAGACATGCCGCTATGCATATGATTAAAAAAAATTATAACTTCGATATTTTTTGCTATCTACAAATTACAGAACCTTTACGACCAAAAAATATTTTGGAAAAATGTATAAAAAATTTAAAAAAAAATAAAAATTTAAATTCTTCATTTGCTGCCTACATAATGAAAAAAAATTTTTGGTTTGGCAAAGGAGATAAATTAAAAATGATTTCTTCAGTAGCAGAAAGCTATTCGCCTAGACAAAAAAGAAAACCTATATACAGAGAAGATTGTGGCATCTCACTAGCTTCTAGAAAAAAAGTATTAATTCAATATAATAAACTTTACATTAAGCCAATAAAAATTGTTCCTTATAGTGGGTACAGTGGTTTGTTAGATATACATACTAAAAAAGATATATATTTAGGAAGCGCTTTAAAAAAGTTAATTTAAACAAATATTATTTTTTTAGAGTTATAATTATTATAAACACCTCTAGTATCAAAAATAATTTTAGAATTTTTCAATATCATTTTGTAATTTACATTTTTATGATCAGTTCCAATTATTACAAAACCATCATTTTTATATTTTCGAATTTTTCTCAATGTTACAGATTTATTTTTAAAAAACTTACTTTTTAAATCAAATGATTTTACAAAAGGATCATAAAATTCAATCTTATATTTTTTATTTAGAAATCTTTTTATTATATCTATTGAAGGAGACTCTCTTGTATCGGCAGTATTTTTTTTATATGAAATTCCTACAAATAAAATCTTTTTGGTTTTGATATTATTTTTTTTAATGTAATTAAAAATTTGATTACTAACATAAATAGGCATAGCAGAATTAAGTTTTGATGAAATCTCTATGATTTTAGTTTTGTAATTTTTTTTTTTCATATACCAGGACAAATAAATTGGATCAATTGGTATGCAATGACCACCAACACCTGGACCAGGATTAAATTTTCTAAAACCAAAATTTTTTGTTGCAGCAGCATTTATAACATCCCAAACATTTACACCCAGTTTCCCAGATATCATTTTAAATTCATTGATAAGTCCAATATTTACAGATCTATAAGTATTTTCTAGTAGTTTAGAAAGTTCAGCAACTTTTAAAGAACTAGCTAAATGAACTTTTTTTGAAAATAATTTGTATAAATGCAATCCAATTAGTCCACATACTTTTGAATAGCCAGAAACAACTTTCGTAGTAGATTTATATGAAAATAATTTATCTCCTGGGTTTTCTCTTTCTGGTGAAAATATTAAATAAAAGTTTTTACCTAGAGAAAATCTTTTTTTTTTATTTATAATTTTAAATAATTCTAATGTTGCACCAGGATAAACTGTACTTTCTAATATTAAAGTTTGACCTTTTTTTAAAAATTTACTTAATTTTTTAACACAATTATTTAAAAAACTCATATTTGGATTATTTATTTTATTAAGAGGGGTAGGAAGACACAAAATAATTATATCAACATTTTTAGCATTAGAATAATTAGATGATACACTTGATTGGAATTCTTTATAAAAATTGTTTTTTTTAAAGATTTTATTTTCAATATACGAAACCCCTCTTTTAATTTTTTTTATTTTTGTTAAATCATTATCAATTCCGATTACTTTTATTTTTTCATCAAGAAATCTAAATGCAAGAGGTAACCCCACATATCCTAGTCCTACAACACATACAGTAATCTGTCTGTTCTTTATTTTTTCTATTATGTATTTTGACATTTAAAGTTTGATTACATATACACTTTAATTCAAAAAAGTTAAGATATTAAAATAAAATATGACCATTATAATCAATGTCATTTAAATGCTTTAATTATGTTAATTCATCATGCTTTATAGATTTATATCCAATAGAATAACTAAATCGAATGATTAAAAATAATTTTTTTTTTAAAAAAAGTAAAGGTGAAGTTTTAATAGAATTAAAAAAATATAATTTAAAATTTAAAATTCCAAAAACTATTATTTTTTATACGAAGCATTGGAATATAGAAAAAAATAAAATTTATAAAGATTTAAAAAAAAAATTTCCAAATGGCAAATTAGCAATTAGGTCATCGTTTCGAGATGAAGACTTATCCAATCAAAGTAGTGCAGGAAAATATTTAAGTATTTTAAATGTGAATATAAACAATAAAAAATATTTTTTTTCAAGCATTAACAAAATAATCAAAAGCTACTCCAAAATGTCTGATTTAAACAATCAGATTATAGTCCAAGAGATGATTACACAAATTAATTCAAGTGGAGTAGCTTTTACTAGAGATATTGAAAATGGCTCAGATTATTATGTTATAAATTATGACGATGTTACAGGTAAGACTAATACTGTTACATCTGGACAAGGTCATTATTCAAACAGAATTTTGTATATATATAAAAAATTTAATAACCAGATTAAATCTCAACGTTTTAAAAAATTAATCGATTGTATCAAAGATTTAGAAAAAAAAATTGGGCTTGATACTCTAGATATAGAATTTGCAATAAATAATAAATTAGAAATATATTTGTTGCAAGCTAGACCAATATCTACTGTTAATAAATGGGATAAAAAAAGAGATAAAGAAATTAACTCATTAATTTTAAAGTCTGAAAAAAAGGTAAATGTAATATTTAAAAAAAAAAATAAAATTTATAATTCAAATACTATACTTGGTAGTATGCCTGATTGGAATCCAGTTGAAATAATTGGAAAATATCCAAGTCAATTATCAGTTTCATTATACAAATTTCTAATAACAGATAACATATGGGCGAAAGCTAGATTTTTAATGGGATATAAAAACATTACTGGAAACAAGTTAATGTATTTAATCTGCGGACAACCATACATAGATACCAGATTAAGTTTATATTCTTTTTTACCCAAAAGTATTAAAAGTAGTATTAGCAAAAAAATTGTTAACCATGGAATAAAACTTCTTAAAAGATTTCCATTTTTGCACGACAAGATAGAATTTGAAATATCAGTTCCATCATTTGATTTTTCTTCTGATAAAAAAATAGATAAATTATTTTATAAAATTCTTAAAAAAAAAGAAAAAATATTTTTTTTAAATGAAATAAAAAAACTTACCAAGGTAGCAATTGAAAATAAGGGAAAATACTCTATTTCATATTGTGCCAAAGAAGTAGAAAAGCTCAATTATCAATTCGAAAAAGATAATAAAAATAACATAAATAATTTAGATTACTTAATAAGAAAATGTAGAGATGTAGGCACTTTAAATTTTTCTATATTGGCTAGACATGGATTTATAGCGAAATCTTTATTGAATTCGCTTATCCAAAAAAAAATTCTTAAGAAAGAAGAAGTAGATTCATTTGAGCAAAATTTAAATACAATAACAACTCAAATGTTAAATGATTCAACACTAGTAAAGTCCAAAAGTATAAATAAAAAAAAATTTATGAAAAAATATGGACATTTAAGACCGGGAACCTACGATATAAGTTCCAGAAGATATGATCAGATGAAAAACTTTAAATTTAATGTAAGAAGAAAGAAAATAAAACCATTTTACCTTTCAAAAAAAGAAGAAAAAGATATTAACAAATTGCTCAAAAAAAATGGCTTCAATTTAAATAGTGATCAATTTATATATTATATTAAAAGTTCATTGATTTTAAGGGAATATAGTAAATTTGTATTCACTAAATATTTAAGTCTTATACTGGAAATAATAGCAAAATTTGGAAAAAAAAAAAATATATCAAGATCAGATATATCTAATATAGGTGTAGATAACTTTCTAAACAAAAAATTTCTTAAACTTAAAAAATCAGATTTTAATGCCTTAATAAATAAAAATAAAGACAAACTAAATATTAATAAACAAATTAAATTACCCTCGTTAATAATAGATAAGTCCAATTTAAGAGTAGTTCCTTTTCAAGTAAATCAACCAAATTTTGTTACAAGAAAAAAAATTGAAGGTAATTATGTTTATTTAAATAAATTTAAAAATATTAGAAAATTAGATAATAAAATAATAGTTATTGAAAATGCAGATCCTGGCTATGACTGGATTTTTGCATACAAAATTTTAGGTTTAGTAACCCAATTTGGAGGAATCAACTCACATATGGCAATAAGATGCTCTGAACTTTCTATACCTGCAGTTATAGGTTGTGGAGAACAAATTTTTTCAGATATAATTAGTGATCAAAAAAAAGAAATATTTATTGATTGTTC
>MDSW01184946.1_pt1 | contig 17683 bp, 20 predicted proteins | sample 811171 | NCBI WGS metagenome assembly MDSW01 (sample SAMN05326641, study PRJNA326480) | marine metagenome | isolation source: seawater | place: Atlantic Ocean: North West | collected 2012
TTCATGCAATCCAGAACCGATGGATTCTGAAGATCCCCTTTTTATACTTTATACATCTGGTTCAACAGGAAAACCAAAAGGAGTACTTCATTCTACTGCCGGATATTTATTAGGCGCTCACATTAGTTTTAAATATATCTTTGGTATAAGGCCAGAAGATAGATATTGGTGTACTGCCGATGTTGGTTGGATAACTGGCCACACTTATATCTTGTATGGTCCTTTATCAAATGGAGCTACAACTTTAATGTTTGAAGGAGTTCCAACTTATCCGTCTGCTTCAAGATGCTGGGAGATATGTGATAAATATCAAATCAATATCTTTTATACCGCTCCAACAGCAATTAGAGCACTTATGGCTCAGGGAGATGAGCCTGTTTTAAAAACCAAAAGAAATTCTTTAAGAATCTTGGGAACTGTTGGTGAGCCAATCAATCCAGAGGCATGGGATTGGTATTACAACATTGTTGGTCAATCTAAATGTGAGATTATAGATACTTGGTGGCAAACTGAAACAGGTTCTGTGCTCATATCTCCAATCTCAGGAATAACACCAACAAAACCAGGATCGGCTACCCTTCCTTTCTTCGGTGTAAGACCAGCGCTATATGATGAACATGGCAAAACATTAGAGGGATCAAATTCTGGAAACTTAGTTATAGAACAATCTTGGCCTAGTCAAATTAGAAGTGTTTATGGAGATCATCAAAGAATGATAGATACCTACTTTAGTATGTATAAAGATATCTACTTTACTGGTGATGGAGCTAGAAGAGATGAAGATGGTTACTACTGGATTACTGGAAGAGTAGATGATGTGCTAAATGTCTCAGGACATAGACTTGGCACCGCAGAGATTGAGAGTGCTCTTGTATTGCACTCAAAGGTAGCTGAGGCGGCAGTGGTTGGATTTGACCATCCTATAAAGGGCCAAGGCATCTATGCTTTTGTTACATTAATGATAGGAGAATCATTTGATAATGAATTAAATAATGAATTAAAACAATTTGTTGCTAAAGAAATAGGTGCAATTGCAAAACCAGACCTAATTCAAAATGCACCCGGCCTTCCAAAGACAAGATCTGGAAAAATAATGAGAAGAATTTTAAGAAAAATTGCCGAAGGTGACCTATCAAATCTTGGAGATACTACCACCCTAGCAGATCCATCAGTTGTAAAATCTTTAATTGATAATAAAATAAATCTATGAAGTTCTTAATTAATGAAAAGAAATAGTATATTTATTATTGTTTTACTAACTTTTATAGGTTGTAATACAAACCAAAATTATGATAAATCAATGCTTCCTAATGCAGATCCTGTAATTCTTAGCAAAGTAAATTCCAGAGACTTGATTACATGTATGCAGCTGCCTGTTCCACGCCCACCTATTCCGATCAATGTAGACCATAAAATACCTACAACAGAAGTCTATGATCAAAATGACTGTATCGAAGGGAAAATGGCTACAAAAGAAGGCCGAGATTTAAAAAATAAAAGGGATGAGGAAAATAAATTTAATCTAGAGATCGATCTAGAGAAGGATGAAGATATTAATTTAGAAGATCAAAAGGAAGAATAACAATTTTCTATATTTCTTATTTTGCCATCATGTTCGAGTTTTATTATATGTGCCATTAAACTCATTCTTGCTATGGGGTGAAGCATTTCAGGCACATCGTTATATACCAAAGGCAATAACTCATCAAGATTTGAATTCTTATTTTTCTCTATACATCTTAAAACTTTTGATTCTCTTGAGAACCTATGCCTAATGATTGATTGAATAGTCTTAGAGGGTTCTTTCATATAATTTCCATGGCCTGGTGCAAAATAACTAATATCGTATTCTTCTAAAAGTTTTAAAGAATCTATGTATTCGGTCATGTTTCCATCAGGAGGAGCTATTACGACAGTTGAACCATCCATAATATGATCGCCAGTTAATAAACATTTATATTTTTCTAAATAAAAACAAAGATGGTTTGATGCATGTCCTGGGGTATGAATAGTTTCAAGAGAGTACTCATCAGTTGAAATTACATCTCCATGATTTAAAACTGTATCAGGTATAAAAGTTTCATCCTCCCATTCAGACTCTCTATCAATTAATCTTCCAAACATTGGAATATCTAATTTTTTTGAAATGGGTAGTGATGCAGGTGAATGATCGGTATGAGTATGAGTGACTAAAATTCTTTTAATCTTACCTTTGCCCTCTTCTAAAATAGCTTCGATATGTTCTGAAATATTTGGGCCAGGGTCTATTAAAGTAATATCTTCATTGCCAATCAAATAAGTATTAGTGCCTTGCCCAGTAAAGATTCCTCCATTAGGAGCCGTGATCTTTTTAATTAAATCGTTCATTAATGATCCTCATAACCATCATCACCAGGTAATAGCCCAACCCAATTACCATTTTCTTTAAAAAACTTGGGTAATATAGGGGGAATATCTTTATTTGTCAGTTTTTTTTGACTATTAAGCATGTCTTTTGCATCTTCAAATTCTGAACAAGACTGAAGATTCTTAATTGTTGGCATAATCATTTGCATCTCGCCCTTGAATGCCATGTCAACGGCTTTATTTGGATTAATCCATAAGCTTTGAGTTAGTTCCATGCCATCATGTTGAACAATTTGTTTTTCTGGTAAATAAGCAATAAAAAATCTTGTATCAAATCGCCTAGATTCAATATTAGGAGTTATCCAATGCGATAATGGTGCAATATTAGCAGTGGATAGAATCAAATCCTCTTTCACACACATATCTAATAAATTTATTTCATTTTTAATTAACTTTTTTCTATAACTATCGAATTTAGATTTCTCATCATCTTCAAGATTTAGTTTCTCACCAGATTTTTTTGTAGCTAAAAGAATGCCGACCTCTTCAAAACATTCTCTTATGCATGCTATCCAATAACTTAATCCTCCATGATCTAATCCAAGCAATTCTGACGCATTATTATCATCAAGTGAATCAGAATAATTTTCTAAATCTTTTAAATGGTCATCGTTATCTATTTTTCCTCCGGGAAAAACATAAAGATTTCCAAAGGGAGGTTTTTTAGATCTCTTAACCATTAACACCTCCATCTCATCCTGAGAATCTCTCAAAACTAAGACAGTTGCTGCTGGTATTAAATTATTATTCATAAAACTATTTGATATAGCTTAGAATACTGCTTATGAGAATTACTGACAATCTAAAAGACGATATCTCAAGTGCGCCTAGCTGGTTTCTTGATTCATTAAAAGTTGAGCCTTCTGAGTTAATCATAAAAAATATTAAAGGCGACCTTTCTTATTCTAGATGGAATTGTATTAACAAAAGTAAAAGTCTTTTAATTCTTATTCATGGAACTGGCGCTCATAAAAGATGGTGGTATCCAATAGCGCCTCATTTTATGGAAAAAACAAATGTTGTTGCTGTTGATCTTCCTGGGATGGGTGATTCTGGTTTTAGGGATGAATACAGTATTAAAGATTTTGGTGAATGCATCATATCAATCATTGAAGAAGAAAAAATTAAAAATGATTTAGATAATGTTTCTATTGTAGGGCACTCTTTGGGAGGTCAAGTTGCTGCTTACGTTGCATCAGAACAAAAAGAGCTCGTGAACAATTTGATTATGATTGACACCTTTATCAGGCCTCCGGATTGGGACCCTTCTCAGCATGAGGGAGGACCATTAAGAATGATTAAATACTATCCTGAAAAGAAAACAATTCTAGAAAGATTTAGATTGTTGCCACAGCAGGATTGTAAGAATGATTGGTTTATGAGATACATAGCCGATCATTCTGTGAAAAGAACTGAAGAAGGTTGGCGATGGAAATTTGATGATTCAATGTTTAATAGTCTTGAAAGATTATTTGGTTACAAATTTACATTTAAATGTCCTGCTCTATTCATTCATGGTCAAGATAGTCTTTTGATGTCTGGAAATATTCTAGGTAATATTAAAAATATGTATTCAGAAATAATGGAATTTGAAGAAGTGCCAGGAGCAGCTCATCACGTTCCGCTTGATAAGCCGAAAGAAATAATTGATATAATTAAAGGAAGATTATTATAAGCATTATATGAATTATTTTTATTTCTTTTTCTTTTTATTTCTATCAATAATTATACTTTTCAAGCCGTTCACTAGAATTCTTTCAAACTGGGTAATTAATTCACAACAGTTAACTTTAACAGGAGTATTGGTATCTCTTCTTGGTATTTTTTGTATTTACATTGGTATAAACAATCCGTTTTGGTATGAAAGAGTTTGGATGATCGTCACCCTTGTCTTAGGGTTAATTTTTGTGACTAGAGGTATTTTTATAATCTTCTTTCTAGATAAGATAAAGCAATTAATGTCTTCGTATATGAAGCATTATTATAAGTTTTCGATACCAATCTCAATAGTAATGGCTGTTATAGCTTTTATGGTTCTATCTTCAGATTACATAGGTCCTCAGAAAGATATAAGCTCATGTGAGTCTGATATCGATATTAGTGTGATTTGTGGCTTTAATAATCCTGAAGATATTGTAATCACTCCTGATAAACAATTCCTATTGATGTCTGAATTTGGAGGCATAAGTCCTTATGAAGAACAAAAACCAGGATTCTTTGCGCTTTTAGAACTTTCATCAGGCAAAAGAATCATACCGAATATCTCTATTGAGAATAGCTCATGGGGCGACCCCTCATGCATTAGAAGTGATTATGAATTTGGGCCTCATGGAATTGATTTAATTGAAAGGTCTGATGGTAAGTTTCAACTTGGAGTTGTAAGTCATTTTCCTAATGAAACAATAGAAATGTTTGAAATTCAAAAAAATAAAGAATCATGGGATATGATCTGGAGGGGATGTATCAATGTCCCATATGAGTATTACTTTAATGATATAAGTCTTAAAAAAGACGGTGGCTTCTATGCAACACATATGTATAGAAGAGATATTACTTTAAATGAATGGTTGCTAACATCCATGCTAAAAAGCAATTCTGGTTATTTGATTGAATGGAATGATAATAAATTTGTTAAGATCGAAGGAACAGAAGGAAGTGGTCCAAATGGAATAGCTCTGGATGATGATTCTAATTTGATTTTTATAAATTACAATCAAGGTGACCTCATCACAACATTCGATCTTTCTAGTAATAAAAAAATTCATAGTCAGTTTGTACAATCTCCAGATAATCCCTATATTGATGGAAATTATTTATGGGTAACTTCTCTAGATTTTCAACCAAATGATTTTGGAGAATGCGAATTTAAAAAGAGTTGTTCGTTACCTTTTTCAATATATAAATTAGATAAGCATACATTGGATGTTATTGATAAATATTCATTTTCTAAAACTGTCTTTGGTTTGCCCACTGTTGCAGTTCCAGTAGGAGATAATCTTTATATGGGCTCATTTCATTCTGATAGATTGGGTTATTTTAGGATAAATTAATCTTATGATTGAAGATTTTAATTTTGATTCTATTCAAATAAAAATTCCACAAAGATCTGAAAACTCTCATAAAGGTGACTTTGGTAAAGTCTTAGTATTAGGTGGTTGTAAGGGTATGGGTGGAGCAGCTATTCTTTCTTCTGAAGCAAGTTTATTCTGTGGATCTGGGCTAGTTCATTTACATACTCATTCGACCAATGTAGAAGCAAGCTTAAAAAGAAATCCAGAAGTAATGACTTTAGGAATTGATAATGATTATGAAATCTTTGATGGAATAGATGTTGTGCTTTGCGGACCAGGATTAAAGGATGATGAATGGTCATATGGGGTTTATAAGCAAGCAATTACTATTAATGACAAACATGCTCTTATTTTAGATGCTGGTGCCCTTAGGTATTTATCTAAATCTTATAAAGATTTTCAAGTTACTAATAGAAGCTTAATATTAACTCCTCATCCTGGCGAAGCAAGCATGCTTTTAAATGTCTCAATTGATGAAATTCAAGAAGATCGATCAGGTGCTGCAAAAGAGATTTCTAATAAATACAATGCAGATGTGATTCTTAAGGGGAATAAAACTATAGTTTGTTCAAAAATTGATAATAGAATATCTTTATGCAATGAAGGCGGGCCAGAGCTTGCAACTGGAGGAACTGGTGATATTCTTGCAGGAGTAATATCTGCGATGGTTGCACAAAAACTAACTCCACATGATTCGTGTATTCTTTCAACAGCCTTACATGCTCGTGCGGGAAAAAGTTTCAATGAAAATGTGGGAGAAATTGGGTTAAATGCCTCGGCTTTGATCCCTTTAATAAGAAATCTTTTAAATAAATGAAATCGATTATCCTTAAAGACAATGAAGCTACTATCGAACTAGGCAAGATAATTGCTTCTAAAATAAAAAAAATAAATAAGCCATCTGTTGAAATACATCTTGAGGGAGACTTGGGAACTGGAAAAACTTTTTTAACAAGAGCAATAATAAAAAGTTGTGGCTGGAGTCAACATGTAAAGAGCCCTACCTATACCTTGTGTGAAGAATATGATCTAGGGGAGATGCTTTTTCTCCATATTGATTTGTATAGAACTAATGAGGCTGATGATATTCTTATATTTGATTTAGAAAGAAAAACGCATGCTAAAAAAATTATAATAATTGAATGGCCACAAAAATTAACAAATGAAAGAGAGTTTGATTTAAAAATATGTTTTAAACATATTGATAATGGAAGAGAAATTTCGATAATATCTAAAGAAAAAAAATTGATGCTTTAATAAATGAATAAAAATAAATTTTTATACCTTTGTTTAATCCTATCTGCTTTTGTAAGGGGAAACGAAGTATCATTTAGTGAGGTAACAAAATTAGATGCCGATACTATTCAAATTTCATTTCTTCTAGAAAAAGTATCTTATTTGAAATCATATTCTCTTGTTAATCCTTCAAGGTTGGTAATCGATGTATATAACAGTAAGCTTAATTCAGAAATAAATGAGGCATATAACTTTCCTGTAAGAAAGATAAGCGCTACATCTGAAGAGGGTTTAACTAGAATTGTTATTGACCTATATGAGTTTGTTAGATGGGAAAAGCCTGTTCAAATCAAAACGGATAAAGGCATCCTTCTTAATCTTGTTATTTCAAAAGATAAAAAATTAAAAAAGAATACTAGAGATATTGTTATAGGCATCGATGCTGGTCATGGAGGAAAATATCCTGGAGCAGTTGGTAGTAATAATATTTTAGAAAAAGATGTGACATTGCTAATTGCTAAAGAGTTAGAAAGAACTTTGCGAGATACACAAGGATACCAACCAGTAATGATTAGAGATGGTGATGAAACGGTATCGCTTAATGATAGATATCAAAGAGCTAGGCAATATGCAGCAGATATCCTAGTCTCAGTTCATGCAGATGGTTTTAGACTTGCGTCAGTTAAAGGTGCTTCTGTGTTTATTTGGTCAGAAGAAGCTTCAAGCACTGTTGCACTAAATCTATCTGAAAAACAAAGAAAACGAATACAAGCTGATATAAAGAATTTAAAGACTGAAGATTTCAATGAAGACGAAGCAAGGGTGCTCTATCCAGAAATATATATAAAAAAGATACAGCAAAGCGAAGCTTTAGGAATAAAAATTTTAGACCAACTTAAGAGTGATCCTTTCACAAAAATACATAAGAAAAATGTTGAGTATGCTGACTTTAGAGTCTTAAAATCAATTGATATTCCTTCAATATTAGTTGAATCAGGCTTCATAACAAATCCTGAAGATGCAGAGAGGCTTAAAAAAAAGAAAGGAAGAAGAATGATAGCAAGGTCTATATTTTTGGGTATTAATGACTATTTTATTGAAAACCCAATAGAAGGAACTTTTGCAGAAGATAACCCCTCTCATCTGAATTATGAAATTCAAAAAGGTGATGTGCTTTCTGAAATTGCAATAAGATTTGGAGTAACGGTTGAATCAATATCAAAAACAAATAACCTAGACAACAAATCTATTTATCCAGGTCAAATAATCAAAATTGAGATTTAAGACATATCATATGGATCTATATCAAAAGACCATTTAACTTTTTTACTTTCTGGCCAGATCTCAAATTCTTTAATTAAAAATTTAAGCACTCTATTAAGATAAGTTTTAGTTGGTGATTTAATAACTAAATGATTTCTTATATTTCCTTTAATCTTTAGAGGTATTGATGGTAAGGGACCAATAAGGCTAATGCCATTTCGATTATCTAAAGTGAGGCTTGCTCTATTTAAGAAATCTAAGCTACTTTTAGGATTTGAAGAAGTAGTTCTTAAAATGCAGATACTAGAGTATGGAGGCAAGCTTAAACTTTTATTTAGATTTAAGCATTGGTTAGCAACTAACTGGTAGTCACCTGTTTTGATTTGCTTTAAATTTAAATCATTAGGGTATCTAGTTTGAATAATTACCTTAGCAAGATTATTATTTCTTCCAGCTCTTCCAGAAACTTGAATGAGCTGCTGTGAAATTTTTTCTAAGGCATTAATTTCAGGGCTTATTAATCCGCCATCAGCATTTAAAATAATACATAGAGTAACCTTTGGAAAATCATGCCCCTTTGAAAGCATTTGTGTTCCAACTAAAATTGCTTCTTCACTGTTATGAACTGTCTCATAGATAGCTTCAATAGAGCCCTTTTGTCTTGTTGAGTCATAGTCAACTCTAATTATAGGGACTTTGGGATATGCTGTGCTTAATATATCCTCCACCCTTTCTGTACCACTTCCATGTACATTTAGTTCCTCTGAAAGACAGTCTGGGCATGCCTTATTAATTCTATACACTGATTCGCATTTATGGCATATCAATCTATTTTTTGATTTATGAAAAACTAAGTTGGATTCACATGAATTGCAGCTTGCAACCCAGCCACAGTTGTCGCATTCATATAAAGGAGCAAAACCCCTTCTGTTTATGAATATTAAAACTTGTTCGCCTTTTTTTATTGTTTCTCCAATAATGCTCATTGTTTGCAAGGCCATGCCTCCTATGAGCGGAGAATCAGTGATATCAAGAGGTATTAATTTTGGAGGCTTCTTCCCATCTATCCTCCTTAGTAAATCAAATTTCTTATATTTCTTTTCTTGTACAAGTTTAAGGGTTTGGAGAGAGGGAGTCGCTGAACCAAGAAATATAGGAATGTCCTCAAGCTGTGCTCGCTTAATTGCCAGATCTCTTCCAGAAAATCTAAATCCTTCTGATTGCTTATATGATTGATCATGCTCTTCATCAACAATAATTAAGCCTAGATTTTCAAAAGGCATTAAGACAGAAGACCTAGTACCAATAACTATCTTTATTTCACCAAACTTTGATCTCAACCAAACTTTAAATCTTTGATTGGGGGTTAGCCTAGAATGATAGACTCCAATATCTCCTTTGAACCGATCTTTGAATCTAGTAACTAGTTGAGGTGTTAAATTTATTTCTGGAACTAGAACAAGAATAGACTTATTCTCTTTCAGCGCTTTCTCAGCAAGTTGTAAGTATATTTCTGTTTTCCCTGAGCCAGTGACACCATAAATTAAGGAAGGTTTAAACTTCTTAATCTTTTTTAATTTTATTAAACTAAGCTCTTGTTCTTTAGTTAATTTAAAGCTTTTGTCTGATTCGTTGACCTCATAATCTGAAATCTCATTTAATGATGTAATTGTTTTATTGCTTTGCTTTCTTAATATAGTAGGCATAAAGGAAAAGAACACTTCACCGATCGGATGGTGATAATAATCTGATGCCCATAAGATAGTATTAAAAATAGATTTATCAAAACAAACAAATTCTTCATCAGTTGAGATTATTTCTTTTATAGCGCCTGACTTACCAAAAGAGTTTGGTTGAGATATTTTTCTTACAACAACTCCTACTAATGTTTTCTTTCCAAATGGAACGACTACTCTTTTACCTTTTTTAATATTTACAGGAGATTTATAGGTGAAGCACTGTCTAATTGGCAATCCCACAGCAATATCATAGTAAAATATATTCATGATTTAATTGTAATAGAGTTAATTTTTGCTATAGTTCTCATCCTAATTTGAATTTATTATGAAAAAAGACATACATCCTGAATACCGAGAAGTACTATTCCATGATACTAGTGTAGATGAGTACTTCATCATTCATTCAACGCTAGACACAACTCAAACGAAAGAATGGGAAGATGGGAAAACGTATCCATATTATACTCTTGACATTTCGTCTGCCTCACACCCTTTTTATACAGGTAAGCAAAAAATTATTGATTCTGGTGGAAGAGTTCAAAAATTCGAAGAAAGATTTGGTAAAAAAAAATAACATAATCAATTTATCCCTGAACTCCCAAAACCTTTAGTCCCTCGACTAGATTCTTCAAATTCCTCTACAATTTCAAATTTTGCCTGAACTATTGGAACAATAATCATTTGTGCAATTCTATCTCCTGGATTAATTTCAAAATCAACACTTGATCTATTCCAGGCAGGCACCATTAATTCTCCTTGATAGTCTGAATCAATAAGTCCAACTAAGTTACCTAAAACTACTCCATGCTTTGAGCCAAGACCTGACCTTGGAACAACAAGTGCTGCTAAGCCTCTGTCTTCCAAATACATAGCGAAACCAATTGGTATCATTTCTGTTTGGCCTGATTTTAGAATAAGCTTTTTCTCTAGGCATGCCCTTAAATCAAGTCCAGCAGACCCAACTGTCTTGTATTCAGGAATTGGAATTGAATTTCCCATTAATGGGTTAATAATTTTTATTTTAATATTTTTCAAATCTAAATTTCCTTTGGTTTAACAAGTAATTCTAACTTACATTTGTCTGAAGAAATTTTTTTCCATGATCCGCTAAAATTAACTATTGCAAGATTGCAGGTTGTAAATCTCTCAATAGGGTCGCCTGTTAATCTTTCAATTAATAGATGCAGTGTTGGATTGTGTCCAATAATCAGAATATTTTTAAATTTTTCGTCAGTTTCAGTAATAGCCTTTAGGATATATTCTGTATCTCCAAAATATAATTTATCGGTGTAATAAGCATCTTCTATTTTAAAATTCAGCCCGTCAGCAATTAAGTCAAATGTTTGTTTTGTCCGTTTAGCTTTGCTGCATATAACTTTTTCTATTTTAAAATGATTTTTATTTACATAAGAGCATAATTTTTTAGCATCATTTTTACCGCGTTCTGATAATGGTCGTTCGAAATCAGTAAGATTTCTGTTATCCCATGAAGACTTAGCATGCCGTAAAATATATATTTGTTTCATTTAATATTGATTATAGTATTGATATGTATGCTTCTGTTCTATAAAATCGCATCTCAATGAGTAAAAAGTGCCAAGTAACAGGAAAGATACCCCAGTCTGGGAACAATGTTTCTCATGCTAATAATAGAACTAAAAGAAAATTCTTTCCAAATCTCCATACCCATAAGTTTTGGGTTGAATCAGAAAATAGATTTGTAAATCTTAAAGTTTCTGCAAAAGGAATGCGTATAATCGACAAAAAAGGTATTAGTGAAGTTCTTAAAGAAATTCGTGCTCGTGGAGAAAAAATTTAATTTAGTAAGCTTACTCTTATTGACCTTCTTCACACATTACATTTACAAGCCCTGTGATCATGAAAGCATTTTGTGGGATTTCATTTAGCTCAAAAGCATTAATTTCAAAATCCGCATAATCTTGTATTGGTGCAGTAAATTGAACCAAAGCATCAACTGGGGCATTATCAAAAGTCATCCCCCCAGTTAGGTTTACATACGATAAACCGTCAGTTGCGACTATTGCTTCCCATTTTGGATTTGAAAAAAAATTGTTTGCCAACTCTCCGATTGTAGCTTCATTGCAAGCATTAAATGATCCTTCTTTGATGCGAGTAATTGTTACATCTTCAAAAGGTGAGCAAGATTGAAGAATAAATATTGCTATGAGAGTAAAAGATAATTTTTTCATATAGCTATACTAAAATAAAAAAGTAAGAAAGGTATAACTTTCATAATATAAATAATACTATTTATAACCAACTTCCTGTGCAAGAAACACTGCTTCCTTTTGCAAAGAACCTAACTTGCTTACATTTATATTGTCTTCGATGAAAACCCCCCAATCTTTAATAGAGTCTGCAATATCAGCTTCCTTAAGGACGGGGTATTCTTTGTTAGCTGATGCATATAAGTCTTGAGCGCTATTAGATGATAGATACTCTAATAACTTTTGTGCATTCTCTTTATTCTTAGATGTCTTAACTATTCCCGCACCAGAAATATTTACATGAACTCCTCTACCCGATTGATTGGCCCAGAATAATTCTAAATTATCATATTTGCTGTCATCTAATAACCTTGCTAAATAATATGTATTAACAATAGTCACTCCGCATTGACCACTTGATACAGCTTTAAGGGCATTAGTGTCATTTGAAAAGACTTCAGTAGCTAAATTAGAAATCCATCCAGAAACTACATTTTGTGTTTGTTCAAAACCATAAGCATCAATCATGCTTGCAATAAGAGATCTGTTATATACTTTTTTAGATGTTCTTAGGCATAATTTTCCTTTCCATTTTGGGTTAGCTAAGTCTTCATAAGAAGAAAAATCGTTTTGAGAAAATTGATCGTTCGAGAAAACAATAGTTCTTGCTCTCTTAGATAATCCAAACCACTGGCCATCCGGGTCTCTTAGATAGCTTGGTACATTGTCTTTTAAAATGTTTGAATCAGTTTTACTAAAGATATTTCTTTCTGTGGCCTGCCATAGAACTCCGGCATCCACAGTCATGAAAATATCCGCTTTTGATTTGTCGCCCTCTATATCAATTCTTTCCATCAACTCTTGAGCATTACCAGATAAAAGGTTTACTTTAATTCCAGTCTCCTGGGAAAAGTTTTCTATTATTGGTTCGAGCAGCTGTGGTTGTCTTGATGTAAATATAGTGAGTTCATTGTTAGATTCATGCGCACAAGAAACTAAAATAAATAAAGACAATACTATAGAAATTTTTCTCATTTTTAACCTCGCAAGAAAGAAGATTTATTTTTTTAGGTGTGCTGGCTAAATTATATCTTATTCTTACCGACGGCATGATTAATAAAAAACTTTTTTAAGAACTTTGTTTTATTTACACCTGAGAGGCCTATATTTCTGAGCATTCTTATATACAAATTATCTGATCTAAATATATCTACAAAAAAGTCCATAGACTTAAGCATTAATAAATTCATATTTTTTCTTCTAATCTCGTACTTCTTAAGTATTAAACGTTTATCTATAGTTATCTTCCTTTCATATGCATTAACTATTTCTTCACAGAATGCATCTGCATCTGCAAAACCTAAATTAATTCCTTGCCCTGCAAGAGGATGAATTGAATGAGCTGCATCACCTATTAAAACTAATGATCCAGAAACATAATTTTCAAAATAATGATTAAATAAATTAAAACTCAATACATCAGAATGAATGTTAATTTCTGCTCCAAGTTTTTTCTCAAAATATGCAATATTTTTTCTAACATAATCTTCTTCTGTTTGTTCTTCTAGTCTTTTATTATCAACGGACCAAACAACTGTATGGGTTGGTTTTCCATTCTGGGCTGGCAAAGGCATAATTGCAAAAATACCTTTTTCAGAAAAAACTTGGAACGCTAGATTAGGATCATCAAGATTTGTTATAGCAGTAAAAGTAATAGCTGTTTGTTTATAGTCACCAGTTATGGGATCTAACGAAGCAAGCTTTGCTATATTTGAATTCCTCCCATCACACCCTGCTATGAGATTAGAGTAAATCCTTTTTTCATCTGAAAGAATAATTTCGCAAGGATCATTATCTTTATGTTCTTTTATATCTTTTATATGGGTCTGAAATAAAGTTCTTTCTAGTTCTTTCTTTTGCAATGCAAATTTAAGGTCATTAAAGAAGACGACGTAAGATAAATTATCTGAATTAATTTCTTTTGCAGAAAAATTAATTGATCCAGTTCCTTCTCCATCTAATACATTTATCTGTTTAATCTCAGAGTAATTGACGTCTATTCCAATATCATCTAAAAGTCTCTTTGAGAATGGGTTAAGGGTTAATGTGCGAATATTTTGATTGTAAGCAACATCTTCTTTAGATTTTTCAATAACAATAGATTTGATGTTCTTACTATTCAATCTCGATGAAATGTAATTCCCAATAATTCCACCGCCAGATATGGTAACGACAGGACTCACGATATTAAGACATCAATGATTCAATTTCATGGGGATCTGAAGGTACTTTTTTGGTAAGATTTTCATTGCCATCTTTTGTTACAAGAATATCATCTTCAATTCTGACCCCAATACCCTTCCACTTGTCATCAACATTCATTGAGCTGCTTATATATATGCCTGGTTCAATAGTTGTAATCATTCCTGGTTTAAATTTCATAAATTCATCGCCTTCCATATAATCACCAGCATCATGAACATCAAGACCAAGCCAGTGACCTATTTTGTGCATATAGAAGTCTTTGTAAGCTCCTGCTTTATGCAATTCTTCAGGATCACCATCTAATAAACCAATCTTAACAAGGCCTTCAGTAATAACTTTCTCAGAAATCTCTTGAGGTTCCATAATGCTATTGCCCTCTTTAACAGATTCTATTGCTGCATTCATGGCATCGAGTACAACCTCATAAATTTTGAGCTGTTCTTCAGAAAACTTCCCACTTACTGGAAAAGTTCTGGTTATATCTGCTGCATACATCTCATACTCACAACCCGCGTCAACCAATAATAAGTCTGATCCTTTTAATATTTGATTATTTTCTACATAGTGGAGTACACAGGCATTCTCACCACCAGCAACAATTGGAATATATGCAGGAAATCTTCCACCACGTTTTGAAAATTCATGAATATACATACTTTCAATATACTGTTCTGAGTCCCCATCTTTTACTGATTTCATTGCTGCTATGTGAGCTTCAGCAGAGATATCGCATGCTTTTTTTATTAAACTTATTTCATGTTCATCCTTTATTAGGCGACTATTTCCTATTAATGAAGTGGCATCAATTATATTAAGAGACTTGCTATGACGATCCTTAGATGCTGCAGCTGTAGTCCAGTCTATTACTTTTTGATCAAATCCATGTTTCTTTCCAATTGGATAAAGTACCTGTTCTGATCCATGAAGAATATCTGGCAGCATTGTATCTATTTGAGCATTGTCAAAGGCCTTATCAAATAAAAATTCGTTAACCGCACCAATAGGGCCTGCTCTATAGCCATCCCATATCTCTTTAAGTTTATCTTTAGGTGGCACAAATATTATTGATTGAATGCCATCTTTATTATTTACGATAGCTATTAATGATGATGGTTCACAGAATCCGGAAAAGTAGTAAAAACTACTTTCTTGTCTGAAAGGAAATGCTGAATCTGCATTTCTAAACTGTACATCAGCTCCAGGGATTAACAGAACAGAGTTCATGGGCAAAGAATCTTTTAAATTAATTCGTCTATTTTTATATGTCATATTTTTCATGAGCTTATTTTACTCTTTTATTAAACAAACTTTCCAATTCATTAAAGTAGAATTAAACTATTGAGATGTCTAAAACTAATGAATCAGATTTTAACAATTTCGAAAAAAAACTAGATGTCTTGATTAAAAGATTCGAAGAACAAAAGGGAATTATTGATTCATATGTTAAAAGAGAAAGAGACTGGAAGAAGGATAAGGTCCTTCATAAAAAAGAAGTAGCTCGTTTAGAAAAAAATTTAGAGAAGGCTAAGAATGAGTAGAATCTCAACAGTATCAGTCTCACTAAGAATTTTTGGAAGAGATTTAACTATAGAGTGTCTTCCTAAAGAAAAAGAGAACCTCATTAAAGCTGCTGATTTATTGAATAAAGAGCTTGATGGTATAAATGATAAGAATAACGCCCTAATTATTGCTGGGCTGACCTTAGCAAACAAATTGCTAGCAGATGATGCTAAGCCTATTAAAGAAAACAATGTAGACTTCTCAAAACTTATTGCTAAGGTTGAAAAGACTCTCGAAAAATAATCTTTAACTTGGCCATTAACTCTACTATACTAAAGTTACATTCTGGTTCATTTGCTAATGTGTTAATAAATTTGAACCGATACTAATAACTAGGTGATTTTCCACTGTCATTGTTGTGCAATACCTATAAGGGAAGCCTGATCTGACAAGATATTCACCACCTGAACTTTCGGTTCAGGTATAACACATAGCGGTGACCTGGTTTGTTAGCCTCTGCAAAATTTATGGTGAAGAATAAAATTAGAAAATCACTCTTTAAGCAGGGGCAGCTTTTGCCTGATAAATTTTATTCAGATGTAGATCAAAGAATTCAAAGAACTGCTGTTAATGAGTTAGATATAAAATCTTCTAAAAATAATCTCATGTACTTCCCATATAAAAAAGAAATGAAGCTGAATTTAGTAATAGATGAAATAAATAAACACTCAAATGATATTTATATGCCAAGGATAATTTCAGAAAAATTAATGCAATTTAATTTGCTTTCTAGTGACAGTATTTTAAAGAAAAACAAATATGGAATTAAGGAAATAATTAATGAAGATTATTTAGAACCTCATTCATTTAATACAATGTTCGTTCCTTTTGTTGGGATAGATAAAAACGGTCATAGGCTTGGTTATGGTGGTGGTTATTTTGATAGAGCTTTAGAGAAATTAAATTCACATAGTCAAAAACCTCTTATTGTTGGAATGGGTTATGACTATCAAATAGTTGATGATGTATTTGGTGAAAGTCATGATATTAAATACCACATTGTTATAACTGAAACTCGTGTACTTTCTTATAGCTGAGTTATAAAATACGAGTCTTAAATACACATATGAAAAATCCACTCAAATATCTATTTTTCCTTTCGATATCCTATGTTTATGCAGATTCAATAATTCTTGATGCAAATTTAAATGAGCCAGAATGGGATACTGCCATAACAATAAATCAATATAGTGAAGTTATACCTTTCACACTTCAACCGGCAGAAGAAAGAACTGTAACAAAAATCTTTTCGAATGAAAACGGAATATACGTTGGTTTTACTAATTTTCAAGAGAACTCAACAATGCTATCAAATAAATCATTAAGGGATGAAATTGCAAATACGGCAGATCAAAATTGGATATCAATAGATTTTGATAATGATCGTCAGAAAGCATATTTATTTTTTGTTACCCTAGCTAACATTAAGGGTGATGGTATCAGACGTATTGGTGGATGGCCGGAGTTTGATTGGGACGGAGACTGGGAAGTAAAAACAAAAGAATATGATGGTTATTGGGTTTCTGAGTTTTTAATACCTTGGAATGTCGCTCTAATGAAAAATGTTGATAGCGAAGAAAGAACAATAAATATTTCAACAATAAGAAAGATTGCATACAAGCAATCTTGGATTGGTGATGCTGAAACAAGCGCGAGAAGAACTAACTTTTTATTAAAATTGAGGCCTATCCAAATTAAAAATTACACTCAAAGTAAGGTTAACTACTTTCCTTATGTATCAAAAACCTATAATTCTGTTACTGGTTTTAATGAAGACAAAATTGGTGCAGAGATTTTTATAAGTAGTGGGACAGGCAAGCAAGTTAATTTAACTTTCAATCCTGACTTTGGTCAGGCAGAAAGTGATGAAGTGATTGTAAATTTTTCTGCGCAAGAGACTTTCTATTCTGAAAAA
>MDSW01127171.1_pt1 | contig 17682 bp, 14 predicted proteins | sample 811171 | NCBI WGS metagenome assembly MDSW01 (sample SAMN05326641, study PRJNA326480) | marine metagenome | isolation source: seawater | place: Atlantic Ocean: North West | collected 2012
GAGTTCCCCTCGTCCATGTCGCCATCGCCAGGTCTCATCCGTGGCGACATAGATGCTTCTTCCGAGTCCGTAGCGAGCACCAATCACGAGTGGGATGGGTTCTCCCTGATCACGGACACGGATCGTTTCCGCCAGAACGGTGGCGGTTGGTTTGATCTGATCAGCCTGAATCCATTGGGCCCACTGCATCTTCGACCAGTCGATCTGTTCATCACCCAGCACCTGCGGCCACTCGGATGATCCAATCTCGGAGATCTGAAGAACGCCAACCCGGTCCGCTTCGTCGGTCTTTGAAATCTGGATTGGTGAACCGATCTTGGGAAGGTTGTAGGGACCGTTGAAGGGGAGCGTGTCCACAAGATCGGTCGATCCCCAACTTGATGGTGTTGATGTTTCTCCACCAATCCAGAGAAGACCTGAACCGGATTCAGCAACAGCATCCTGAAGAAGTCGGTGTTGTTCCGGCGACATCACGCTTGATGGAACATCACCGATGATGATCACATCGAAATCATCGAATTCCTCCCTCGTCACCGGAAGTCGTGACAGAGGACGATCACCTTCCTGTGCAAAATTGCTGTCGGCGGACAACAGCATGATCGAACTCTCGATCGAATCTTCCCGAATCAGAAGGTTCTTGAGATAACGGTATTCCCACCGTGGTGAACCTTCGATGTAGAGAACCCTGAGGGGTTCATCCAGAAGGTTGATATCGATGTCGTTCTGGTTGTTTTCCGCAACGAGATCAGGTGTATCCGGCTCGATCAGAACCCGCCATGTGGCAGAACCACCATCATCCGGTATGCCCAGCAAGGTTGATTCAACCCGGGACATGTCACTGGGTTCGACGCGCACACGGTCCAGCTCCTCACCTGTGCGTCGATCCTGAAGAACCAGGTCGAATCCTTCATTGGCTGCGCCGCGACGAGTGATCGCAACCTGGATCGGAACACTGTCCCCTGTGAATGCCTGATTCGGTGCCGTGACCTGTTCAATGACGAGATCACCGACAGCCTCCCTGGACCCCAATGGAACAGCGATGACCGGAACACCGGATGATCGGATCTCCGCAACATCCCTGGGATTCATGTCCTGATCCGAACGTCCGTCGGTGAAGATCACCACGGCGCTCACTGGACTGTTGGACGACATGGCGATGGCACTGGAGATGGAAGAATCCACTCGTGTACGGTCACCTGGTGATTCATCGATCACCGGGAACAGTTCTTCTTCAGAAGGAATGCGTTCGAAGGCGTAGCCATGGAAGCCGAACCAGCGGATCGATCTCTGCTCATCGATATCAGACCAGAGGTTCCTGTTGTTCTGAAGGAGATCCATCATCTGATTCTGTCTGCTGATGTAATCACCATCATCGGTACCCACATCGGGAACCTGCATTGAACCACTCTGATCCAGCAGAACGACGACCTGGTCTGGTGTCGTGATCCTGCGAGGAGATTCCAGAACCGGTCCATTGAGAAGCAGGGCGACAAGCAGAAGAATCAGGGCCCGGGTCGTTGCGAGAACAAATCGCCATGATCTTGCGATCCCGGCGCTTCGATAGCACCAGATGGAGAACAGGGTGATACCGATCAGTGTCAGAATCCAGAGCCAGAGTGGCCATGGTGACAACCAGCCCAGTTGCAGACTGTCTCCTTCGGGAATCGAATCGAGATTGAACAACCATCTGATCATGAAGCCGTTCCCATGACAGTGGTTGAACCTTTTGAGATGCCAACCGAAGGACTGAACAGTCGGGAGAGGAAGCTCTCGACCAGAACAAGTGCAGCGAGAATGCCCAACAGCAGCCATACCAGGCTGTAGCCGGCTTCATCCGTTGATTCACTTTCGTTCACGAGAGTCCACTCGCCTGTTTCGGACAACCATGTGTCCACCGCATCCTGCGTCTGGATGTCCATGTCACCCGAAGATGGATCAACGTTGGCCGTATATCGACCTTTTCGAAGACCGTTTGAACCCAGGAAAGACCATGTTCCAGGTCTGTCGATCATCCCGTTCACATCGGACAGGAAAATGGATGTTCCATCCGGATGACGCAGCTCTCCCGATTTCAGAAGATGATCGTGCGCCTCTACAGAAAGACCAACCATGAGATCCTGCTGGTCCCGACCAAGATGGAGACCACCACGAAGCGATTCTTGAATCAAGGGAACCATGAGTGGCTTTGCGGGAAGGTTGGTCCAATCGAGCCTTGGTGAACTCGCCATGAAGAGAAGCGTGCCACTCCCGGGATTTGAATTCATGACAAGAAACGGAATTCCGGAATCCGTTCTGAGCAGCGTCGTGGAATCCATGCCTGGATCCATTCCCAGAATCCTGCTCACATCAATCGGTTCGAGCAGTGTTGGAAGTTCGGGACTGATGATTGCCAGAACAGAGTCATCCGTCTCGGAGAACTCGAGACCTTCCTTGGCATCAAGATCCTTTGTTTCCTGATCGAATCTCCAGTCGAGATCGAACGCCATATTCATCCGATCGGTCCAGTTGTGGATATTCCGTTCACCTGGTGGAAGAACCATGATCAAACCACCGTCGTCCTGGAAGATCGAGAGAAGGTCCCAACCATCGACTTCGAGGAGATCTGGTCGAAGAATGAATACCGCATCGATGTCCATCAGATCCCCTTCCACAAGAGAAGCGGGATCAACCCTTCTGACATCAATTGGAAGTTCATCCGAAGGTTGGAGTGCTCGTTGAATCCAGTTCGATGAATCAAGTTCAATTGGCAGGGAATCTCTTCCAAGACGATCTCGATCGAGAATGATGATCCGAAGGACATCCTGCAACTCGACAAGAACATGATGTTGTTGTGCTGGCAGATCCTCTCCAACCGTGACCTTGATGCTCGAATCACCGGTTTCACCTGTTGTGACCGGGAGAAGAAGGTCGACGATCATCGTTCGGGATCCCGCATCCCAATTGACCTGTCTTGAAGTCGTGGCACCATCCGGTGTCGTGGCCTTCAGTGTGTTTGTGGTTGCGGGCAACTGTTCTCCATCCCGTTCAAGGTGAACGAGACTTTGTGATGCAAGGGATTCGACACCGCCGTCTCTCAGCGCAAGTCTTCTGAGTGGAGTGACGTCCATGATCCTGGTCTGCTCAACCACGTCTGTTGATGGTGGGGAGTAATCAAGCTGGACATTCTTGGAGGCAAGCAGATCTGAAGGAAGGGCTTCATCAATACGGCCACTACCTTCACGGAAATCGCTGAGCAGAATCACCTGGTGTGGACGGGATTGATCTCCGGAAACGATCCTCGAGACTTCTCTGAGTGCCCGTTCAAGATCGGCCTGACCTGCTGTCGGCTGCATCTTTCGAATGCCGGACATCACCATCGAGTGATCCCGTTGATGGGGGATGGAGTGACGTTGATCGATCATTGAAAGCGGAATCACACCGATTTCATCACCCTGCTGAGCACGATCGATGATGTCCAGAGCCCGGCTTCGATGTCGTTCAAATGCCGCTTCACCGGAATCGTCGGGATATCCGGACACCATCGAGTTGTCGATGATGATGTGAATCATCTTTCCACTGCTGGTGAAGATTGAACGGCCCGAGAGAATCGGTTGGGCGAGCGCGAGACCCAGAAGGATCGGGATCAGACATCGGATACAGAGAAGCAGAATGTTCTGGATCTGAAGACGGCGACGACGTGTCTTCCAGGCCTCGATGACGAATCGCATTGCAGCCCAGTCGATGGGTGGACGTCGACGGCGTGACAACAGATGTATGAGAATCGGAACAGCGATGCAGGATGCACCGAGAATCGCCAACCATGGCGCAATCAGAATGAGGCTGATCACCATCATCCTGCCTTGTGTCTCTTCAGCCACATCGAACGTCGAGCCAGTAGACGGGCCACCGCTGGACCGACGGAATCATGGGTGTTCATGAGGAGGTGGTCGTAACCAAACTGCGTACAGATCGAGGAGATCTCGTCGATATGTCGATTGAACGCCTTCAGATACGCATCGCGGATCGAACGGGGATCCACCTTGACGCGATGATCGATTTCAAGTCCATGAAACTGCTCGGGTCCCTGGAAATCAAAGGCGATCTCCCGATGGTCCAGGACCTGAAGACAGAGGACATCCTGTCTTTGATGGCGGAAGCGTGCAAGTGATGATTGGATTTCCTCTGGGTCGGTCAGAAGATCGGAAACAAGTATGAAGACGGCTCTGTTCGAGATTCTTCCGAGTACCTGATCAGTTGTCTTCGTCAGATTGGTTCCGTCATCAACCGGCCTGGTATTCAATGCGGAGACGATCCGACGCCACTGCCCCTGACCGCTTGATCGCTGAACCATTCCCTTGATGCCGTCACCGAAGACCACAAGACCGACCCGATCTGACTGTTGAAGCGAAAGCCATGAAAGGGCGACTGATGTCGCGACCGCATGATCGAACTTCGTCCAGCTGCCGGTCGCTCTGCTCGCCTCCGTCTCACCCCATCCCTTCTTGATCGGAAGAGATCCGAACCGCATCGAGGCTGAGGCATCCACAAGCAGGATGACATCGAGGTTGGTTTCCTGCTGGTACTGCTTGATGGTCAATCGATCCGAGCGACCGTAGACCTTCCAGTCCAGATGTCTGAGATCATCTCCAGGGACATACCCACGATGCTGGTTGAACTCGACGGCCATTCCCTGGTGTGGTGAACGATGAAGTCCACTTCTCACACCTTCAACGATCATTCGTGCCCTCAACTCGAAGGGTGACAGCTGTGAGAGAGTCTCAGGTGCAAGATATGCCTCCGCACGATTGGAAGGCTGTGATGATTGGTCATCTCTGGATTGCATGCCTGGTCCCTTGGATGTGATTTCATTCCGAGCGGATCACTTCATCCATGTGTCGAGCTGTTCTTGAATCAATCGGATCAATGGCGATCTCATCAAGCAGTGAACGGATGATGTCGTCCGGACGGATTCCGTCGGCTTCGGCATTGAAGTTCAGAAGGATGCGGTGTCGCAGAACAGGGAAGGCAACGGACTTGATGTGATCCGGTGTGACATGCTGATCACCGTTGATCAGGGCATGGGCCTTGGCTGCAAGGACAAGAAACTGGCTTGCTCGAGGTCCTGCGCCCCAACTGACGTAATCCGAAACGATCTGAGGAGGATTCTCGATGTCTCTGATGCGACTGGAGCGAGCCAGACGAACGGCGTATTCGGCAACATGATCCGCAATCGGAACCTGACGAACCAGTTGTTGGATGGACATCACATCCGATCCGCTGAGTACGGGTCGGATGTTGATTTCCTGATCAGATGTTGTCTGTTGAACGACTTTCAATTCTTCGTCTTCACCTGGATATCCAACCTGGATGTTCAGCATGAATCGATCGAGTTGTGCCTCGGGAAGGGGATAGGTGCCTTCTTGCTCAATCGGATTCTGAGTCGCCAGAACAAAGAATGGATTCGGAAGGGCGTGTCGTTCACCACCAGCGGTGACCTGTCGTTCCTGCATGGCCTCAAGCAGAGCAGCCTGGGTCTTGGGAGGAGTCCTGTTGATTTCATCTGCGAGGACGATGTTGGCGAATACGGGTCCTTTGACGAACCTGAGTTGTCGAGAACCGGTGGCGCGATCCTCTTCGATGACCTCGGTACCTGTCATGTCACTGGGCATGAGGTCCGGAGTGAACTGAATACGGGAGAAGTCGAGTTCAAGTGCCTGGGCGATCGATCGAATCAGCAGTGTCTTCGCGAGACCGGGGACACCGACAACCAGTGCGTGACCGCCGGCGAACAGACTGATCAGCATCTGCTCGATGACTTCCTGTTGTCCTACGATCACCTGACCCAGTTGTGTCCGCATGCTGTCTGCGGCTTCCGCCACCTGCTGGACAGCTGCAAGTGTCTGTTCGTTGTCGTGGGTGTTGTTCGAATCCGCTTGGTTCATCAGGAAAGTCTCCCGGCTTTCACATGATCGTTTGTCTGCTATGAAGTAACCAATTCAACACCTGAGTATACTTCTGACTCCCCGGACGAACGCTTCGGACAACAGCTGGTTGAATCGAACTGATATCCCGGGATCGAGATCATGCCTGAACTTCCCGAAGTCGAACATCTCCGTCGGCACCTCTGCAACTCAATTCAAGACGCCACGGTCTCGGAAGTCCAACTTCATCGACCTGGAATCGTGAATGCGAAGGGCTCAGGGAGTGGATCCAGAGCGGATTCACATGGCCTCCTGCTCGGAGGACGGATCTCGAATCTGGTTCGAAAAGGCAAGCAGCTGGCGATCGAGGTGGCTGATGGGAGGGTGCTCTGCATCCATCTCGGGATGTCGGGACGAGTCCAGATCATCAACCGGAACGAGCCGGATCAGATCGAACCTCACACTCATTGCATCTGGAAGCTTTCTGGGGCTCCTGAAGCCTGTGAGATGCGTTTCATCGACCCGAGGCGATTCGGAGGACTCTGGACCCTCTCTTCGCACGAGAGGCTGCTGAGAACCCGCTGGGACAAACTTGGTCCAGACGCCCTGCAGCTCGAACCGGATGTTCTGGAGTGTTCCCTGGCTGGCAGATCAAGGGGTTTGAAATCCGCCCTTCTGGACCAGCATGTGGTTGCTGGTCTCGGGAACATCTACGTCGATGAGGCCCTGTTCAGAGCAGGGCTCAATCCAAGGCAGCCTGCGGGGACGTTGAAATCCAGTGAAATCGATCTTCTGACACGTCAGATCGTCGAGATCCTCCAGGAGGCCATCAGCATGGGTGGATCGACCGTCCGGACCTGGTTGGATTCCACGGGACAGAAGGGCTCGTTCGTCTCGACACATCGTGTCTATGGACGCAGTGGAGAATTGTGCGTGAATTGTGGACAGCTTCTCAAGGACCGTGTCATTGCTCAGCGACAGACCGTCTGGTGTTCGAAGTGTCAACCATTCAGAAGAAGAAGAAGGTGAATGAATTCAATCTTCCTCTCTAGTAGTCGTCCTGTTGATTCGTGGATGAATACACATCGGCTGTGACAAGCAGCTGGAAACATTGATCTTGCAGGCGCACGGGTCATGTGAGGAACCTGTCTCCACGCCTGTCCAAAGCTGCTGTTGCCTGTGTCTGTTCAGGCTCGATTTCCCCAACGGATCCAGAACCACGTCGCATCAATCGATTCCTGGAAGCAGAAGTTGTCACTGCAAGGACAAGTTATCAAGAAGCCGTTCACACCCATCAGACAAGGGCATGAACACCATGACATTCAAATGAATACTCAATCACTCGCCGGATGTTGGAAGCGAGGGATGGACGATCAGCTCTTCCAGCCTTCTGACTTCATCATCCAGATGGCGATCACCCGTTCTCCTGGTGTCAATGCTCCGGATGGCATGCATCACGGTCGTGTGATCACGCCCTCCGAAATAGCCTCCGATCTCACCGAGGCTGAAACGGGTGTGCTTGCGAGCGAGATACATTCCAATCTGCCTCGGAAGGGCGATGGACTTGTGTCGACGCTTCGACAGGAGATCCGTGATCCGCAATCCGTAGTAGCTGCTGATCGTATTCAGGATTTCCTGGATGGTGGTCGGGCTTCCTGGTGTGGATGATTCCTGCTCACCGATCGCCTTCTTGCACAATTCAAGATCAATCGCGGACTGCTCAAGCAGTGCGAATCCCTGGAGCTTGGTGATCGCACCCTCCAGTTCACGGATGTTGGAATCAAGTCGAGAAGCGATGTAGGCGGCACAGTCGTCAGGAAGGTCCACATTTCGCATCTGGGCCTTGCTTCGGACGATGGCGACCCGCGTCTCATAGCACGGACGCTCGACATTCGCGACGAGACCGCAGTTGAAACGACTGGTCAGGCGTTCCTCGAGATCAGGGATCTCATTGGGGGGTGCATCGGAACTCAGAACGATCTGACGACCTGCCTGATAGAGCGTGTTGAAGGTATGGAAGAATTCTTCCTGGGATGGACCACGCTTCGAAAGATCATGAATGTCATCGACGATGAGCAGATCGAAGTTCCTGAACCGATGACGGAAGTCCGCCATCTGACCAGCCTGGACCGCTTCCATGAAGTGATTCATGAAACCGTTGCAGGACGTATAGAAGATCCGCATGCCGTTGTGCGTACGCATGGCCATCTGGCAGATCGCCTGAAGCAGGTGTGTCTTTCCAAGACCAACACCACCATGCACGAAGAACGGGTTGTATGCCTTGCCGGGCTTCTGGGCGACTGCCAGTGAAGCGGCATGAGCCAGTCTGTTGTCCGGTCCAACGACGAAGCTGTCGAAGGTGTAATCAGGACTGAGGATCATTTCCTCATCAAGTTCAGGTTGTGTGAAGACACCTGTGGAAGCCTTGTCTTCCGCTCGCTCAACCTGCTTGTTCTCACCAATGAATTCAACTGCAAGAAGGCGTCCGGTCGCTGCCTGTGCAGCTTCGGTGAACTGATCAACACAGCAACGCTGGAGATACTTGAGGCGAACCTGTTCCTTGACCAGCAGTGTCAAGGTTCCCTGTGAGAGTTCGATCACCTCGATTTCATTGAACCAGTGGCGGCACATATGCGCACAATTGCTCCGCAGATAAGCAAGCAGTGCTTCCATTACATGTGGTTCAACTACAGGCATTCGAGTGCGTCCCCTTCTCTCCATCCCCACCGTCATCAGGGCAATGAAGCCCCTCAGCCCCACCAGAGGCCATTCGTGAAGGTACGTTCCCGAAGGCAGGTTCGTCAACAACTCAATCGACGGATATCGAATTGGCTTCCTCGACCTGCTGGTCGTACCGAAGTCTGTTCCGTCTGTGATCCATCAGGAAATGGATCCTCTCCATGGCCTTTTCCCCAAGGAATTCCCTGGTCTGTTCCCTTGCCTGTTCGATCCGGGTTCGCCTGGAGGTGTGGATGACAACAATCGTCTCGGCCTCCCATGCCTCCACAAGTTCCGCCAGGTCCTTGAGATGCAGATGGTTGCCGATCCGGGCTCGTTGTCGGTGGCCTTCCTCGAAGAAGGTGCACTCGGTGATGACCAGTTGAGCCTTTCGGAACTCCTCCCTGAGCAGATTGGGGGTCTGATCCGTATCGCCCGTAAAGGCCACAAGGGGGATTTCAAGGGTCCTGGTGATGGTTTCACCGGCTTCTCGCAGGGATCTGAGACGGGCCTGGGGGACATCCACGAGATCCTCTCGGAGCTTGCTTCTGTGTTCCACGATCACATACCCGTTCGCAGGCACCGTATGACGCATCTCAATCGCCTTCAGGAAGATCGAAGGCTTGATTTCAGTCTGCTCCTCATGGCCCAGTGGAACCAGTCTGAATGGGGTCTGTTGATGCTCAACCGGTGTCCAGGCATGCAGCATTCGCTCCAGAGGTTCAACCATGTCAGGGGGGCACACACAGGTTCCCCCGGGCATCTTCTGGAAGGACCGTTGACTGAAGTAGTAGGGCAGCCCACCAATATGGTCCATGTGTCCATGGCTGATCGCGACCCATGGGGCAGCCAGGGCCACTCTGGGGCACATGCCGATGTCGAAGTTGATGTCGAGTTCGGGAACCTGGACGACGGTCTGTTCACCACCGATGCTGACACCCTGGACACGCCAGGGAGGGCAATACAGGAATCCGACACGTCCACCATGGGGTGGGCGTCGAGGAATCATGTTGAATCTCCTGCGGCCACGCTTTCACGCGACCGGGACTTTGAAGGTTTTCATGCTAGCGATTTCTGGGTTCGCGGCAAGTATCCGCTCAGGCGTGGCGGATCAGCACGCGATCGGAGAGATCGAGCAGAAGTTCAAGAGCCGGACCCTCGGGCAGAATCGACAACCTTGATTTGGCCCTGACCACGATGTCCCGCGCTGTCTGCATGGTCGAATCGAGCGCGGAGGAGGTGTCCAGAAACTTCTGGAGCCCCTCACGGTCACGCGAGTGGACAACCAGATCGAATCGTTCCCGGTCAATCGAGTCCAGGCTGTTTCGAAGACGAATCAACGGAAGGGTCATTTTTCCGAGATCAAGATCACGACCAACAGTCTTTCCAGTGACTGCCGTTTCACCAAACAGATCAAGGACATCATCCGTGATCTGGAATGCGATCCCCATTTCCTCACCGAACATCTTCAATGCCGAGCAGTGTTCCTCGTTTCCGTTTCCGAGCACGGCACCCATATGGCAGCATGCACCGATCAATGAACCTGTCTTCCTGCCTACGACATCCAGATAGACGGATTCATCGATATCAAGATCATGTCTCTTCTGAAGCTGGATGACCTCACCCTCACAGAGCGTGTTCGTCACTTCACCCAATGCGAGATTGATCGAGGGATCACCCATCGTCGAGCAGAGATGAAACGCCTTGGAGATCAGATAATCACCAAGCATCACGGCAACTTCGTTTCCATTCAACGAGTTGATCGTCGCACCACCACGTCTGACTTCCGACTCATCGAGGATGTCGTCGTGAACCAGAGTCGCCATGTGGATCATCTCAACGACAGCGGCAACGATCTGATGCCGTTCATTGAGATCGTCCGATGAATCCGAACCGGATACGGCCAATGAGGACAGGATGACGAGTGATGGCCGGAGCATCTTTCCCCGGTAACGCTCGATGTGTGAACACAGATCATTCACACCGTCATCATCACTCTCGAGATGGCGTTCAAACACCTTGCAGACAGCGTCCAGTTGGTCGATCAGAAGATGACCAATGGGGCGGTTCAGGATGTCGGTATCAATCAAAGACACGTGATCTTGCTGGCTGGATGTGGTCTACTTGATTCCAACGAGGTAGGCGACCCAGCCTTCACAGGCCTCACCTTCATCGACCTCTGTCCAGACACCGTTCCCTTCATCGGTTTCCTCATCCGTTCCTTCCCAGTACACGGCAGCACGGCTGAAGCCGGCTTCAAGGAGCAGTTCCTGAATCTCGGGAAGTGTCCAGAGTCGCCAATGATAGGTGAACGCATTCTTGATCTTGGTTCCATCGGGAAACTTGAAGTGAATGTGATTGACGACATCGCCGGTCACGGGATCGTAATGATGCTGATCCCAGACATAGGTGAATCCATCAAGATCACGATCCTCTTCCATCTCGAGGAAGGAATCACTTCCACCATAGGCATCCAGGATGAAGAGTCCATCATCCTCAAGCTGGTCTCTGACGGTCTTGAAGTAGTCCAGAACCTGAGATCGTTTCTTGAAGAGGAAGTAACTGAAATTGAAAGCCAGAACCGTTTCAACCGGGTCCGTCTTGGTGTTGAGAACATCACCCTCGATGAGATTCAGTCGACTCGACTCCTCATCGTTCAGATTCTGATCGATCCTGGTTCGGCACCACTCCAGCACCTCTGTGCTGAGATCGACACCCACCGCCGTGTTTTCCGGTCGTTTCTTCACCCATTCACGGGCAACGGCTGCGGTCCCGCAGAAATCCTCACGCATGGAAGAGGCGGTCCGGCCACGCTGATCCTTCCAGATCCTGTCGATGGTGTCGATTTCACCTTCGGGATCCTGGACGGACAATTCATAGAGTTCGTGGATATCACTTCCTCGGGCTGTTCTGGAGGAGGCGTTCTTCTTCCGCTTCGAATTTTTCGTGGTCGTAGACATGAGGTCTTGCAGTGTAGCGGTCTCGACGCTCAGGGCGATGTATCAACAACATCGTAGATGCGAATCCATTCCCAACGGGGTTTCCATTTGCCGACAACCGCCGTGTGAGCAGGGTCGACGAGATATGCCCGATAGGCTTCTTCGGTCTCGAAACCCACATAGAAACCGACGTCATAGTCACTATCCACATTCTGACGTCCAAAATCTCCATGTTGTCCACAGTAGTAGGAGGCGACACCGGGAATCGTCGAGAGATCCCTGTCGCAATCCTCGATCAGTTCCGTGGAATCTTCCGGGTCCTCGAGCTTGAAGAAGACCACATGGTTGATCATTGCCGGCCGTTCAGGTGCGGAACAACCGGCGATCAGGCAGATGAAGACGATGCTCAAGATCACTGAAATACGTGCCATGTGGGCGAGTATAGTCGGGAGACCATGCCATCCCTTCCAGTCAAGGTCACTGTTCAGTGCCGCTGCCAAAACAGGCAGTGTGAGGCGGATGCGCTTGCCAGCCGACTGGGAACCACCTGTGTGAAAGGTGAACGTGTTCCCTCCGGCGAGTTCAGGATCATTCTCTTCGAGCACGGTGCCCAGCTCTGGGACGAACATTCCAGGAAACGGGGGATGCCGATTGGATTCCATGGAATCGATCTGCGTACCGGGAATGGAAGCCTGTCTCACAAACAACCAATTGCCAGAGCCATCGGTCGATCGAATCAGACAGTCGTCGATGCGACAGCCGGACTCGGTCACGATGCCTTTCTGATGGCATGCCTCGGTTGGAACGTCCACGCAATCGAGCGTCATCCTGTGATCGGTTTGTTGTTGGAACAGTCGGTCGAGGATGCCAGATTGGATCCCCAGCTGTCCATGAACATGGGATCACGACTTCAGGTTCATGTGGACGAATCAATCCAATGGTTGAGTCGAATGGAATCGAATCCCGATGTCATCTACATGGATCCCATGTTCGAACCCAGAAAACGATCCGCATTGCCACGGAAACCCGCCCAGGTTCTCAGAAAGATCGTCGGGCATGATGATGATGTCATGGATCTCTTCAAGATCGCGATGAAGACGGCTCGGAACAGGGTCGTGGTCAAGAGAACGGATGATGCGAGACCACTCGTCGAAGATCCCGACATGTGCCATCGAGGCAAGATCGTCCGGTATGACGTCTATCTCGTGAAAGGGGACAACCATGGATGATGTCATGGTTCTTGATGTGGAGACCACAGGTCTGTCTCGTCGCAACGACGTCGTGACGACCGCATGCTGGTATTACCAGGGAACCTGGCACAGGTGGGTCCGGGGTCTCGATACGGAATCGACCTTCAGATCCCACTGGACATCCTCCTCTGAACTGGTCACCTTCAATGGCCGCAACTTCGATGAGAAGTTCGTGATCAAGGATCTTGGTGTCGAACTGCATGCCAACCATCGGGACATCATGTACGACGGTTGGAAACAAGGGCATCGAGGAGGACTCAAGAAGGTCGCGGAAACCTGCGGCCTTCCGAGACCTCCGGAAATCAGCGGAATGGATGGTCGTTCAGCCATTCTGCTCTGGAAGCTCTGGGAATCCGGAAATCCGGATGCGCTTCAACTCCTCAGTCTCTACAACGCCTGGGACGTCTGGTTGACACTCGGTCTCTATCGACGGTTCGTCCACGACCTTCCATTGGAGGATGATCACCGGATTCCCTGGACACTCGACATGGGCAAGGCGGCTGATTTACTCATTCAATCAGGCATCGGGACTGGAAGCTCGATGGATGGTGGGGTACAACTGTGGTCCCAGGGAGGTTCATGATGGAATCACCAGAGAATTCAACACAGCCGCAGGAAGGCATGGACAAATGCGAGCGAAGGGCTTGGGCCATTCTTCTTGTTGTCGCGGCCCTGTTCATGATCGGCCTGGTCATGGTGTCCTTCTGGGGTGGTCCCTATGAAGCCAACAGTTACTGGCTTCAGGAAAAACCACCAACCTTCCCCAATTAGCCCGGGACCAGTCGGATTCCAGACACACCCATGGGCGGCCATCCCGCTGGTTCCATGCATCATTTCACGTCCGAGAAACCCGAAAGGGTGGATGTTCTTTGAAAAGTGGCCCTCCAGGGGATACCCGGACAGGCCACGTTCGTTTAGAATTCCGGATCACTCAGGGGCTGTAGCTCAGTTGGGAGAGCGCCTGCTTTGCAAGCAGGAAGTCGTCGGTTCGAGCCCGTCCAGCTCCATTGCCACTCAGAACGGTGAGGCGGCCACAAGATCGACCCGTTGCGGGGCAATGACTTGCACCCGCCAACGACTGTCGAAGTTCATCGGACCTACAACACCAATCCACTGACCAATCATGGCAGTCATGTCCACCGAGAGATCATGCTCGATGTAGGCCAGTGTGCGTCCACTGACAGGATCCTCGACTCGATACATGACCGGTCTTCCGTCGTTTCCAGTGAAGATGCTGGATACGCCAAGACGACCCATCACGACGTAGTCGACCGGTTGATCAATCGCCTTGCGAACGACACGGACATCACTCGAGGCGACCTTCATGACCGATTCGAGACGGTTCAGTGATTTCTTCTGATCAACAAGACACATGGCCAGCTCGAGCTGGCGCATTCTGATCGAAGCCATCTGGGATGCATCTGGATCCGTATCCACATCCTCTTCTGCAACGATCGCATAGGCATCCCACAACCTGGAAAGCAGTTCATGGGACATCTCGGTGGGAGGAATGGATGAATAGAGTCGCTCGAGGCCGAGGAAATAATGGTTCTCCTTCTCCCAGTACGGCCTTGAGTTGATGACGATTTCCTCACCAGGCTCCTCTTCGATGAGGACGACCTTGTCAGGAACCATCGATGATCGTCTGTTCTGGAGATACCGGGACAGGTAGGACGGTTGTCCAGTGGGAGCAGGGAGGGTTTCCATTGATTCGGTTTCGGAAACGACAACCGGTGAATCCGCCTTCATGGTGGTCACTTCGATTGTGGAGTCATGTTCAACGGTCGACCAGGCTCGTGCTTCCTGAGCAGTCGCCAGTCGAACATCAGCCATGTTGATCCAGCCCTCGGCCTGTCTCGGAAGGCGGATCTTGTAGAAATGGAATGTCTTGCCATCAAGGTTTTCGGTGGTCGAATCCACGATGTCGACCTGACTGTCCATCGGAAGCATGCAGACCGGTCGCCATGCCTTGGTTGGCTGTGGATTCATCAGATCCGGGGCGAAGACCGGCATGGTGTCCAGTGTCGTACCGGTTCGTTCATCGAGGACCTCGAAACGTCCGGTCTCGTCCGCTGGCAGACGCAGCCATCCCCATGATTCCGAGAAGAGGGGACCATCGGCACTGATCCTTCCCCAATTGGCCATCTGTTCCTTGATATGGACCAGTGAACTGGGGGGTGCTTCGAGAAAGGCGTAGTAGTTTCGATCACCACCACATCGAATCACCGCATTCTCGCTGTTGACCACATACAGCTGATCCGCCGGTGGCATGGCGGGTTGCTGGGCGAAAAGGCAGGAAAGAAACAGTCCGAGCATGTACATGATGGGTCCCTCCATGGACGACTATACGCGCGAGGCTACCTTTGGAAAAGTACGGTGACAACCGGTGGACAAGCTTCTTGCGGCATTGGGGTGCGGGTTGGGAGGATCAGACCGATTGGGCGGCTGTCGGTCACCCATCCACTGGCCTGGTGGCAGCAGCGCGGTAGGATTCCCCCTGCCCATGAAACCCCTTATCTGCATCCTGGCACCTGTTCTCCTGCTGGTTTCCTGTTCATCACCATTGGATGGACCGGACCACGGTCCGTACCTCGACAAGGGATTGGCCAGCATCATCGAGCAGGAGCTCCAGCAGGTCGAGGCTCTGGAACGAGAGGCGACCACCGACCAACCCGGTCACGTCGAGGAACTCCTTTCCATGAGACGTGATGAGTTGGATGCCCTGAGCCCGGTTCCACCCGGAGCGGACCTGCATGCCAGACTCGGGATCAATCTCGAGGGCCGTGAATCCGAACGACAACCAATCGACATCGATCAGGCGGTCCAGGCTGCCGTCCTCAACAACCTCTCACTCCAGGATGCGCGTCTGACGCCGGCCATCCAGAGAGAGGAACTCATCCAGGCGGCTGCCGTGTTCGACATCGTTCTGGGCGCCGGTGTCTCCTTCGGGCGTTCAAGAACGCCAATCACGGTCGTCAACCAGGTCTCCACCGACGGCAAGCAGGCGCTCAATGTCGGCCTGTCCCGAATCGAGCAGTTCCAGTATCAGGTCGAATTGACCAAACAACTCACCACCGGCGGAAGTGTGACGCTCTCGACAAGTCTGGACCGTCAGCTTCAGAAGAATCAGGGCGATCTGAGGTTCTCCCCGAATCCAGGTGTCAATCCCGTGTTCGCACTCCAGCTTGATCAGCCGATCCTGCGTGGGTTCGGTCAGGATGTGAATCTGGCGAATGTCTACATCGCACAGAAGCTGGAAGAGTCAGCGATGGAAGGCCTGCGAGCACAACTGATCTCCACTGTGACAACCACTGAAGTCGCCTACTGGCAGCTGGCCATCGCGTGGAGAAATCTCGCCATTCAGGAATGGTTGATCCAGGCTGCAGAAGAACTGCTCGACATCATTGATCGTCGCCGAGCCTACGATGCCAACATCGCGGACTGGGCACAGGCAGTCGCCACTGTCGAGCAAAGAAGGGCCGCGATCATCGGACTCCAGCAGGCTGTGAAGGAAGCGTCGGATCAACTGAAGCTGCTCATGAATGATCCGGATATCCCACTCTCCGGTGAAGCCGTTCTTGAACCTGTCGACGAGATGGTTCACACACCGATCGAACTGGAGCTGCGGGAGTCCCTTCTGATGGCGATCGCCAACAGACCCGATGTCCGCCAATCCCTCTATGAGATCGACATTGCCGACATCAACGAAGTTGTCGCCGACAACGGTCGTCTCCCCGAGCTTGATCTCCAGGCGAGCGTCAATACACAGGGACTTGGTCAGACCTATGGAGATGGATACAGCGAATCCTTCACTGGTGACTTCATCTCGTATGTGGTCGGTCTCGTCTTCCAGTATCCACTGGGCAATCGCGCACCAGAAGCGGCCTACCGGCAGTCACGCCTGGAACGCAGCTCGGCGATGATCAGTTATCGCGAGACACTGCTCCAGGTCATTCTCGATGTGAAGACGGCCATGCGATCCGTTCTGGACAATGCACGACTGATCCCCGCGACTCGTGCAGCCAGAGTCGCGACCGCCGAATCTCTTCGCGCACTTGAGGTTGAACGCCAGACACTTGCCAGCCTCACACCGACCTTCCTCAATCTCATCTTCTCGACCCAGGCCCAGTTGGCGTCTGCTCGCAGCGAAGAGTTCTCGGCCATTGTCGATTTCAACATCGCGGTGTCGGAGATGTATGAGTCGATGGGGACAACCCTTGATGTCAATCAGATCGGAATTCAGGTTCTCGATGAGAACGGCGAATTCGATGCAGACATCCTCTACTGAAACCATGACGGGTCCAAGCGTTCTTTCACACGACGAATCTTCCATACGGGAAGCTGCTGCTGCGCTGACTCGAAGCGGTGTCGTCGCCTTTCCGACAGAAACGGTCTACGGTCTGGGCGCATCGACACTGGATCCAACGGCGCTGGATGCGGTCTTCCGGATCAAGGGAAGACCACAGGACAACCCCCTGATTGCGCATGTACTCGACATCGAAGGTGCAAAGACGATCACAACCGGTTGGGATGATCGTTGCACCCTGCTTGCGGAAGCCTGGTGGCCCGGACCCTTGACACTGGTTCTGGGCCGAGGTGAATCCGTGCCCGATCAGGCATCCGGTGGTCGTCCGACACTCGCCGTCAGAAGCCCTGAACATCCCGTTGCCCGTGCACTCCTTGAAGCCTTCGGGTCTCCCATATCAGCGCCTTCAGCCAATCGATCCGGCGGAATTTCACCCACTTGCGCCCAGCACATCGTGGATGATTTCTCCGGTGATCCCGAAGCCCGTGACCTGATTGTTCTTGACGGTGGCCGCTGTCGTGTCGGAATTGAATCAACCGTTCTCGACATGACGATGGATCCACCCAGGA
>MDSW01116042.1_pt1 | contig 17680 bp, 17 predicted proteins | sample 811171 | NCBI WGS metagenome assembly MDSW01 (sample SAMN05326641, study PRJNA326480) | marine metagenome | isolation source: seawater | place: Atlantic Ocean: North West | collected 2012
CGCAGGTCAAGAAACTTGCCTCGAAATCAAGCAAGATTTCCCAAGAAATAGATCGTCAAGCGATCCCAAATTCGCTAATCAGCGAGATTCAGGCGCTCCTTAAGGGCGCCGATAACGGGCTAACCAGGCGGCAAATCCAAGGCCGGCTGGCGCTATCCCAAGCGCAGAAACCACGCTTGACCCAAGTCCTCGCAGCCATGATGGAAAAAGGGGATCTCGTGCAAGGGGTTGGTCGCCGGTACCATCGCGCCTCAGCACGACCGGGATCGGATACGGAAGAGGGCCGGGTTTTTGCTCACCCCGACGGGTTTGGCTTTGTGCAAATTGAGCAAGACGACGATCTTTTTTTATCCCCGCATCAGATGCGTCAGGTTTACCACGGTGACAGGGTTCGATGTCTTCGGCGCCCCGGCCGCGGTGGGCGCAGCGAGGGAATAATTGATGCCGTGGTCGCGCGAAGTTTCGACCGAATGTTGGTCCGACTTACGAGAAGCGGGAAGGCCTGGTGGGGCGAGCCGCTGGCGAAGAATTTGACGCATTCAGTGCGCATCATTGATGCGAACGGCCTTCATTTTGAGAATGGTAGGGTCATTGAGGTTAAAATGATCACTTACCCAACGCCTCAAGAGTCTGCGACTGCCCGCGCGTTGAGAGAAGGAACCGGTGATCGGTTGAGCGATCAAATTCGAGCGGTGGCTGAGGCTGAATCAATTCCCCTCGCGTTTTCGGAGGATGTGGAGCGAGCGGCCATCGCGCTAACGCGGCCAGAGCGACCTGAAAAAAGCGGAAAGAGACGGAATCTTGAGCGGCTCCCTTTTGTCACGATTGATGGCGAGGACGCACGTGATTTTGACGATGCCATCTACGTCAAACGGTCAGGCGCAGGGTTTAAGTTGCTGGTCGCGATTGCTGATGTTGCGCACTATGTGGCGCCTGGCTCGCTGATCGAGGAAGCGGCCATTGAGCGAGGAACCAGTGTTTATTTCCCTGGAACCGTATTGCCCATGCTACCTGAGCACCTTTGTAATGATCTCTGCTCGCTGAGACCTAATGAGAGGCGCTTCGCGCTTGTTTGTGAATTACAGTTCGATGCCAAAGGCAGGCGTATTGGGTATACCTTCTATGAGGCTAGCATCCGCTCGAAAGCCAGATTGATTTATGAGGCGGTTGCCCTGCATTTGTCGGGGGAGTCTCGCCTCGATGTTTCAAAGCCCGTTGTTGAGTCTTTAGACGCGGCAAATGATTTATTGGGCGTACTGTTAAAGAGCAGGATTGCGCGAGGTGCGCTCGAGATTGAGACGCCAGAAGCGAGAATAGTGGTGGATGCATCGGGCGAGCCTATTGATCAGCGACTAAACGCTCGTACCGAGGCGCACAGGCTGATCGAAGAATGCATGTTAGCTGCGAACGTCGCCGCCGCCGACTATCTCGCGTCCGCAGACATGGGCGGCATTTACAGAGTCCATGGATCACCGACACCCGAGAGGCTCGCATCGCTGAATGAGGCACTCTGGTGGTTTGGATTACCGGATATCCCGGTGGCAGAGACAATAGAAGCGGATGCATTCCAGACGGTGCTCAATGAGGTTGCGGCAACTGACGACGCCCCCATATTGATGCCACTCGTGTTGCGATCGATGCAGCAAGCACTCTACAGCGCCATTGAAGCACCACACTTCGGACTGGCCTATGAGCGCTATGCGCACTTCACGTCGCCGATCCGCCGACTACCTGATTTGATCAACCATCGATTAATCAAGGAAGTCATGGAGTCATCTCTTAAGACTGTCACCGGTAACAGAAGACCTCGAAATGGCGCTTTGAAAACCAGCACTGCGACTGACAATGCGCCCACGAGCCAAATAATGCTCGAGAGTTTGGCATCGAGTGCGAGTGAAACAGAGCGGCGAGCAGACAAAGCCTCACAAGATATTAATCAGTTCTTGAGGTGCCAGTATCTAGCAGACTGTCTGGGTGAAATCTACGAGGGTCGCGTTGCCCATGTTTCAAAATTGGGCGCCTTCGTGCTGCTGGACAAGCTGGCTGTCGAGGGATTAATTCCTTTTCGCGCCATCCGGGATCGGTTAGGGCGATTGTCAGTCCTGCCTTATGCGCTCGTTTCCGATGCCACTGGGAAGCGCTTATCGATGGGCGATGAGGTCACCGTCCAGCTGTCTCGAGTGGACGAAAAGCTGGGTCATATTGAGTTCGAATTAGTTGAGCAAAAGACCTCAAGATCTCGTCACCTCGCAAAGCCTCATCGCCCTAGTTCATCCAAGGTTGAAAAGGCAGGCAAGCGACGCAAGGGGCTTCAAGCAAAGCGACCCTCTAAGCAGGGAAGAACCGAGGTTTCCCAAGACGGTTCTGAAAAATCTTGTGAAGAGACTGATGGAAAGAAAGCTGCACCGCGGAAATCGCGGGCAAAACCATTACAAGCGGCGAAGCGACCTGCGAAGCGAACAGGGGCGAAGCAAGGAAAAAAGTCGCAGAAGAATTCGCGAGTGGCAGATCAAGGGGTAACGAAAAAAGCGGACGCTAAAAGACACTCAAAACAAAGTGTCGATAACCCTGCAAAAGCAGCCAAGCGCCGGCCAGCTAAGCGTTCCCCACCTAAAGGCTCCTCATCTAAAGGCGAAGGTGAGCCATTGACGGCAGATCGGTCCAACACTAGAAAACCCTTTAAAAGACCAATTTCGAAAGACGAGACTAAATGACCGAAGTGAGTATCATCTACGGGCTGCATGCAGTCCGCCGGGCCATCGAATCGGGTCAAGCGGGTCATCTTTATGTGAGGAGCGGAAAGCGATCACCCAGAATTGACGAGGTATTGGCGCTCTGTGCGACTGATCAAGTGCTGGAGTGGGTCGATGAATCTCGTCTCCACGCGTTAACCGGTACAGATCGGCATCAGGGAATGGTCTTCGAAAGCGTCGAGCATCAGGCGCCAGTAGTGTCTTTAGACGCGCTGATGATGGCAAAAGAGGATCGCCGGTTATTGCTTGCGCTGGATGGTGTCACGGATCCAGGCAATCTTGGCGCCTGCCTACGCAGTGCGGCCACGTTCGGTGTGGATGGAGTCATTGTTCCGAAGCATGGATCTGCACCAGTCAACGCCATTGTTCATAAACGATCCGCAGGTGCCGCGGCCTCGCTGCCCGTTTTGACAGTGACGAATCTGGCTAGAACGTTACGCCAGTTAAAGGAGGCAGGATATTGGGTTGTCGGTACGGCGATGGATGCCTCTGCCCGCTCGATTGATGACGTGGAGCTGGCCGGTGACCTTGTGCTAGTCATGGGCTCTGAGGGCGAGGGTATCCGCAGGAATGTCCGCAATCAGTGTGATGAGCTCGTTATGATCCCTATGAACGACGCGAGTTACACGCTAAACGTGAGCGTCGCAGTAGGCATATGCCTCTATGAGATCAAGCGACAACATCCGCAAGATCCTTAGCACGGATGGACGGATTGCAACTACCTACTTGATTGATTAGACTTCGCGTCCCGAAATTCCATTAACTCCTTGCTGTACTGCATGAGCAGGCGGCAATTACCCGAAAGGAGCACGCTATGCGGCATTATGAGGTCGTTTTCCTCGTGCACCCTGGACAAAGTGAACAAGTCCCAGGGATGATCGAGCGCTATTCCAATTTGATTACCCAAGGGGGCGGAAGCGTCCATCGGTCCGAGGACTGGGGCCGTCGCCAACTGGCTTATCCCATCAATAAGATTTTCAAAGCGCACTACGCGATGCTCAATATTGAGTGCAGCTTAGAGACGCTTGATGAACTCACCGAATCCTTTCGCTTCAACGATGCGGTCATTCGAAACATGGTGATGGGACGAAAGCAAGCAGACACTGAAGTTTCGCCGATTATGAAGCTCGAAAAAGAAAGCCGCGAGCGAAAAGAACGTGATGAAGCGCGCGCAAGCAGGCAAGCGGCGCAGCAGGAATCAGAGCCTAAGCCAAACCCAGAAGCGGCTAGCCTAGACAATGATGAGGCCCCAGCAGGCGAAGGCACGCTTGAAGCGGTAAGCGAGAATAGTGACGAAGCGCCCGCAATTGAAGCTGCGCCTGAAACGAAGGAGGCCTAAGTAATGTCCCGGTTTTTTAGAAGAAGAAAGTACTGTCGATTCACTGCTGAAGGCATCACCGAAGTTGACTACAAAGACGTAGAGCTACTGAAAGCCTACATTACGGAGACAGGAAAGATTGTGCCCAGTCGAATCACTGGGACTAAAGCGAAATATCAAAGGCAGCTGTCCAAGGCGATCAAGCGGGCCCGCTATTTAGCCCTGCTTCCTTACACCGACGGCCACAAATAACGGTAGTAAGAAATATGAGATTGCTCGCGGAGTACGCGTTGCGAGGTCGGCCAAAGGCGATCATCGTGACGGCGATCCTTGTGAGTCTACCTCTTTTTAGCTGGGTTGGCGGTGCAGTAGCCGCGCTCGTCGTGCTAGCTCAAGGCCCTAGAGAAGGGCTGTTTGTTGCAATGTGGGCTTCCCTGCCTCTGCTGGTAGGGTACGCGATAGCCCAAGATATTAGCAGCCTACTTGCTTTTGCGGCAGTGGTTGCTTCGGCTTCGCTACTTAGAGCAGCAGGTTCATGGGAGCTGGTGCTATACGGGGCGATGATACTGGCTGTTATTCAGGCTCTGCTCTTTGGCTGGTTGTCGAGCCCTATACTCGAATGGTTCGTTAGCTCGTATCTAGGAATCTTGGAGTCGATGCGAGAAGCCGGAGCGAGCGCACCGGATGAGGCAGGAGCACGGGGCACAGCCCTAGCGTTTTTTGCCTTAGGGCAGGGAGTACTGACCATAGTAACGCTGATGCTTGCCAGGTGGTGGCAAAGCGAGATCTATCACCCTGGTGGGTTTGGTGATGAGATCCAGCGCGTAAAACTCGCGCGTCCGGTGGCGATTGGCCTAGGACTAACCACGGTCGGGTTGGCAGGGATGCCAGAGTTCAGTGCTTGGGCGGCAGTGGTTAGTCTGCCGCTCGTGGTTGGAGGGGTGTGCCTTACCCATGCGCTGTTAAAACAGCGAGGAGTGTCGCGGCACTGGTACGTGGCGTTCTACGCAAGCATTGTGTTGTTTGCGCAGATGGCAATGGCGATCTTGGCCTTGGTTATGATCGCGGATAGTTTTATTGATTTGAGACGACAGACAAACGTCTGAGAGGAAGCATTATGGAAGTCATATTGTTGGAAAAAATTGCTAACCTGGGCGCGCTAGGAGACCGAGTGACGGTCAAAGCGGGCTATGGGCGAAATTACTTGATTCCTCAAGCGAAAGCAGTTGCAGCAACCGCAGACAATGTTGAGGCTTTCGAGTCGAGAAGAGCTGAGCTAGAAAAAGAGGCGGCCCAAATCCTGTCGGCCGCTGAGGCTCGTGCAACAGCTGTAGCGGCGCTCGAACTCACGATATCTGCGAATGCCGGAGAGGAAGGAAAACTGTTCGGTTCAGTAGGCGCTCGAGATATCGCCCAAGCCGCAGCCGACGCGGGTGTGGAATTGGATCGTAGCGAAATCCGTCTGCCCGATGGTCCGGTGCGAGAAGTCGGCGAGTACGCGATCGAAGTAGGACTGCATCCAGAAGTAGAAACCTCACTCAAAGTGATCGTAGTTCCCGAGGAAGCACTTGAATCCTAAGCGCATTGCATTAGGCTAAGGTCCCCGCAGCGAAGAACGAACCCTTGGCCTCCGATAGAGAAGATCATCAGGCGCTGAAAGTCCCCCCGCACTCACTCGAGGCCGAGAGAGCCGTACTGGGTGGACTGATGCTAGATATCGGGGCCTGGGACGCCATTGCATCTTTGGTCACGCCTGAAGACTTTTACCGCGGTGAACACCGAACGATCTTTCGAGCTATGGAATGGCTCGCCGCAGATAACAAACCTTTGGATATTGTTACTCTTGCTGAGTCGCTTGAGTCTCATGGCGAGTTAGACGCGATTGGGGGACTGCCTTACCTGAGTGAGCTGGCAGAAAGTACTCCCTCAGCTTCCAATGTCACCGCGTATGCCGAGATTGTTCAAGAGCGTAGCACTGTCAGAAAGTTAATCACCGTCGCGCATGAAATTGCGGAAAGCGGGTTCAACCCCCTCGGCAGATCCAGTGCTGAGTTGATTGATGAGGCGGAAAGTAGAGTTTTTCGAATCGGCGATGAGCGGCCCAGCCGAGGTGGACCAGAATCGGTCAGGCCACTGCTGGCTCAGGCGATTGAAAAAATAGATGAGCTTTACCTGACGAAAGGTGCTCTAACGGGGCTGAGCACAGGGTTTCAGGACCTCGATGATATTACTAATGGATTGCAGCCCTCAGATCTTGTCATCATTGCGGGTCGCCCATCCATGGGCAAAACCGCTTTCATGATGAATATCGCAGAGAGTGCTGTGATATCAGGCGGTAAGCCTGTTCTAGTCTTCAGCCTCGAGATGCCTTCTCATTCGCTAATCATGCGTATGTTGTCGTCATTAGGGCGAATCGACCAGGGGAAAATCCGAACAGGTCAGCTGGGTGATGATGATTGGCCTCGGCTAACGTCCGCAGTCACGCTTTTAAATGACAAACCTCTTTTTATTGATGACACGCCCAGTTTGACGCCAACCGAAATGCGCGCGCGAAGTCGCCGAATTGTGAGAGAGCACGGCCCCCTTGGATTGATTGTGGTGGATTACCTTCAGTTGATGCAGGTCTCGGGCATGTCCGAAAATCGGGCGGTCGAAATTTCTGAAATCTCACGGTCGCTGAAATCCATTGCCAAAGAATTTAATTGCCCGGTCATCGCTGGCAGCCAGTTGAATCGTAGCCTTGAGCAGCGAACAGACAAGCGACCGGTGATGTCTGACCTCCGAGAGTCTGGCGCCATCGAACAGGATGCCGACGTTATCATGGCAGTCTATCGGGACGAGGTGTACCACGAGGACACACCGGACAAAGGTATTGCCGAGATCATTATCCTCAAGCAAAGAAATGGGCCAATCGGGCGAAAAAAATTGGCCTTTGTTGGACGATTTACCAAGTTCGAAGACTTGGCTCGAGATTACGAAGACTTTTACGAGTGAGTGGATTCGACGCGAAAGTTGTGATCAATCTCGATCATCTCGCGCACAATTTCAATCAGGCAGCAGAAGCTGCGCCTCAAAGCAAAGTCATGGCGGTTGTCAAAGCTGATGCTTATGGCCATGGCGCATTGCAGGTTGCCAATGCGCTTAGTCATGCCGATGCCTTTGCCGTTGCGCGGGTTAAAGAGGCGATTGAGCTTCGTGAAGCGGGTTTTAACCACCCGATAACCCTGCTTGAGGGGGTGATCACTGAAGACGGGGCGAGACTGGCATCGGACTACGACCTTGCAGTTGTGATTCATGACCCCGCTCAGCTGCGGTTGCTTAAACAGGTAACCTTGTCCTGTTGGTTTAAGGTTGAAACCGGGATGAATCGGCTTGGGCTGCTTGCTCATCAGCTCGAGCCATTTATGGAGATAATCCCTTCCTACAGGCAACTTGGGCTGTTCAGTCATTTTTCGGATGCCGATAAGCCATTCCACGAGAAAAATCAGGATCAACGACGCCGATTTGATGCGCTAAGGCTGCGCTACGACTTACCGGGAGGAATGTCTGGTTCTGCCGCCATTCTAGGTGGTCATGGCACAGACTTAGACTGGGTTCGGCCAGGGGTTATGTTATATGGCATCAACCCATTTCTTGATCGAGATACGCCGCTTTTGCCCGTCATGACATTCAAAGCACCTATTATCGCTGTTCGCGCTGTGAATGCGGGAGAGACGGTGGGCTATGGCAGCACATGGGTAGCCGATCGCCCGACGAAGTTAGCGGTGATAGCCGCTGGATATGCTGATGGCTATCCCCGTCAAGCACCTTCAGGAACGCCGGTAGCCTTAAATGGTCACCTTGTACATATTGCGGGTCGAATCAGCATGGACATGATGACTGTATCGCTCCCCGATGAGGTGAGAGTTGAAGTTGGAGATTGGGCTGAACTTTGGGGGGCGTCGGTGCCGGTTGAGGATATTGGCCTGCGGTGCAATACCATTGCCTACACGCTTGTTTGTGGTGTTGGCCCGCGAGTCGATCGTGTCTACACGGGACAGGCCGAATAATGAAAAAGCAAAAGACCGTTTACGTGTGCGGTGATTGCGGCGCAGACCATGCGAAGTGGCAGGGCCAGTGTCAGTCTTGTGGTGAGTGGAACACGTTAAGCCAGCTCAGCGTGGCTGCCGGCTCGAGTGCTGCAACTCAAAGGGGCGGGTACAGCGGTCAACTGGCACCCCTTCAGACCTTAGGGTCTGTACCAACTATGGACAATGAACGCTGGCGAACTGAATCCGGTGAACTTAATCGAGTTTTGGGTGGGGGGCTTGTTCCTGGTTCGGCCATTTTGATGGGCGGGGCACCCGGCGCTGGCAAGAGCACGTTGCTGCTGCAGGTGGTAAGTGGTTTGGCTGAGCGAAAGCGCTGCTTATACATTACGGGCGAGGAGAGCTTGGCACAGGTTGCGCTCCGCGCTAAGCGTCTCAAACTGCCAGTGGACGCGGTATCGGTGGCGGCCCAAACTTCGCTCGAGGCCGTGTTTGAATATTGGGATGACTATAAGCCCGACGTCCTAGTCGTTGACTCGATCCAGGTAATGCACAGCGAAGCACTTGAGACATTGCCAGGTAGCGTCTCCCAAGTCAGGGAGGTAGCAGCACGTTTGGTTCAGCGCGCAAAGCAATTGGGAACCGTTTTAATTCTTGTGGGTCACGTCACCAAAGAGGGCAATATCGCAGGCCCGCGCGTGCTCGAGCATATGATTGATACCTTCTTGATGCTAGGTGGGGAAGATCACGGACGATTTCGGATGTTGCGTTCAGTCAAGAATCGGTTTGGCGCCGTTAATGAGCTGGGCATCTTTGCGATGATGGAAACGGGCATGCTCGATGTCGAAAATCCCTCAGCGATTTTTTTGAGTCGCGGAGAAGCGAGTGCGCCTGGCAGTCAGGTGATGGCCATCTGGGAAGGAACCCGTCCACTATTGGTTGAAGCTCAGGCGCTCGTGGATGAATCCATGCAATCCAATCCAAGACGAATTGCGGTAGGTTTCGAAAGTCAGCGACTGGCGATGCTGCTTGCGGTTCTCCATCGCCACGGTGGTTTGCAACTTGGGGATCAAGACGTCTATCTCAACGCTGTAGGTGGAGTGCGAGTCGAGGAAACTAGCTCTGACCTGGCGGTGCTTCTTGCTGTCATTTCTAGCGCTAAAAACAGGACACTTCCCTCAGACCTTATCTGCTTTGGTGAGATAGGCCTGTCAGGAGAAGTGAGGCCCGTGTCCTATGGCCCAGAGCGATTGCGAGAGGCAGTGAAGCACGGATTTAAGCGTGCGTTAGTGCCTAAAGCCAATCTGCCAAAAGAGCAGATCGGCGAGATGAGCATTCACCCCGTTCAGCACTTGAGCGATGCCATGAAGCTGATTCAGGATTGGATGTAACTGCAAAGGGAAAAAATCCGACTATATTGGGCGACGCATGGTGCATCGCTTGCATGCTCGTGTATTGAATATCACGCTAGGCGCTTGTAACGCATTCGGGTCGGCGTCGCCTCGCCACCCATTCGCTTCTTTCGATCAGTTTCATATTCAGAATAATTGCCTTCAAAGAAAACTGCTCTGCTGTCGCCTTCAAAGGCAAGGATGTGGGTCACAATTCGATCAAGGAACCACCGGTCGTGAGAGATGATCATCATCGAACCTGGAAAGGTTTCAATGGCTGATTCGAGTGCTCTTAAGGTCTCAACGTCTAAGTCGTTAGTAGGTTCATCCAGGAGTAAAAAATTGGCGCCCGTCTTGAGCAACTTGGCGAGATGAACGCGGTTGCGCTCTCCCCCGGAAAGGTCACGAACCAACTTTTGTTGATCAGAGCCTTTAAAATTAAACCGGCCCACGTACGCGCGAGAGGGTGTTTCGTACTTACCAATTTGAATGATCTCATTGCCCTCTGAAATCTCCTCCCAAACCGTTTTTTCATCAGACAGGCTATCCCTACTCTGATCAACGTAACCAAGATGAACGGTTTCCCCCACATCTACGGTGCCTGTATCGGGTGTTTCTTCACCACTAATCATACGAAACAGGGTTGATTTACCTGCGCCATTCCCGCCTATGATGCCAACGATGGCTCCCTTGGGCACAGAAAACGAGAGCTCTGAAATGAGTAATCGGTCGTCGAAAGCCTTGGACACCCCGTTTACTTCGAGTACTTTATCTCCAAGTCGAGGACCTGGCGGAATGTAGATTTCTTGGGTCTCGTTTCGAGTTTGGAATTCTTGAGAATTCAACTCATCAAAGCGCGCGAGACGCGCTCGGTTCTTGGCTTGGCGCGCCTTTGGCTGGGTTCGCACCCATTCTAGTTCTGCTTTGATTGCTTTCTGACGAGCTGCCTCTTGTCGTTGCTCGACTTGTAGGCGCTTCTCTTTCGCTTCGAGCCAAGTCGAATAGTTGCCTTCGTACGGAATGCCGTGTCCTCGGTCAAGTTCGAGGATCCAGCCAGCAGCATTGTCCAGAAAGTAGCGATCGTGTGTGATGGCGACCACGGTACCTGGAAATTCTTGTAAAAATTGCTCTAGCCAGGCAACGCTTTCGGCGTCCAGATGGTTGGTTGGTTCGTCAAGAAGAAGCATGTCCGGATTGGCGAGCAACAACCTGCAGAGCGCAACTCGACGGCGCTCACCGCCCGACAGTGTTGAGACGTCAGCCTCATAGGCTGGCAGCCGCAGTGCGTCCGCGGCGACATCAATCTTGCGTTCCAGATCCCATCCGTCGACTGCATCAATCTTGAGTTGCAGCTCTCCCTGACGGTCCATCAGCTCTGCCATTTCATTGTCACTAAGTGGTTCAGCGAACCGGTCACTGATTGCGTTAAACTCATCAATGATGTCTTTGATTTCACGAACGCCATCTTCAACATTTCCACGCACATCTTTGGTTTCATCGAGCTCTGGCTCTTGCGCTAGATAGCCGATCTTGAGCTCTGCTTGAGGCCTGGCTTCTCCTAGGTGCTCTTTGTCTATTCCTGCCATGATTCGCAGCAGGCTTGATTTTCCCGAGCCGTTTAAGCCCAATACGCCGATCTTTGCACCAGGGAAAAAAGAGAGCGAGATGTCCTTTAGAATTTCTCGGTTTGGCGGAACGACCTTGCCAACTCTAGACATCGTATAGACGTATTGTGCCACGTGACCTCCTACTCCTTGGCTTGGGATGGATCAGGTTAGCCCCGCGGCCCGTTAAGGCTGGAAGCGGCTGACCATTGGAAAGCGTTAGTTTACGCGACTCTGATGGCGTACGCATGATGCTGATCGGCTGGCGTGCCGGGTGATGTATGCGGCTCATGACGCGTAACGGCCTTCTGGTTTAGATCAAGGGTTAGTCCGTAGCTTCGCCGTGTGCGGTATTCGAAATCTATGGGACAATATCGGAGACATCATCGAGTAAAATTGAGGAGACGGCACGATGCATTGCCCCTTTTGCTCCTACAGTGAGACGAAGGTCAACGATTCGCGCTTGGTTGCAGAAGGCCATCAGGTTCGCCGTCGTCGGGAGTGTTTGGCTTGCGGAGAGCGTTTTACGTCCTTTGAATCCGCAGAGCTCATTATGCCGAGAGTCGTTAAGCGGGATGGCGTCAGGGAGCCGTTTAACGAAGAGAAATTACGTTCGGGACTCATGCGGGCGCTCGAAAAGAGACCGGTCAGCGCAGAAAAGTTGGAAAATGCCTTGTCTCATATCAAGAGCGCGCTCCGTTCAACCGGAGAGCCTGAGATTAAATCCCGAGACTTAGGCGAGGTCGTCATGACTGAGCTTAGGCAGTTGGATGAAGTCGCTTACGTGCGGTTCGCATCCGTTTACCGAAGTTTTCAAGATCTCGAGGAATTCAAGCGCGAGATTGATTCGATGGGCGGGGTCAAGCGTCCAAAAAAGAAAGTGAGTAGTCGTGCGAAACGATCTTGACCAAGCCTTTTTGGCAGAAGCGCTAAAGCTCGCTGAAGAGGGGCTTTATACCACCCACCCGAACCCTCGAGTCGGATGTTTGCTTGTTAAGGACGCTGCCGTGATTGGTCGCGGCTATCACGCAAAGGCAGGCGAAGCGCACGCGGAAGTGCTCGCCTTAAAAGAAGCTGGCGTAAAAGCTCAGGGCGCAACTGCTTATGTGACGCTCGAACCCTGCAGCTTCCACGGTAGAACGCCAGCGTGTGCCAGCGCCTTGATCGAAGCAGGCGTTAAGCGCGTGGTTGCCGCGATGACTGATCCGCATCCTCGCAACAAGGGCAATGGTTTCGACATGCTAGAAGCCGCTGGAGTGGAGGTAGTGCGCGATGCGGCCAACGATGCTGCTCGAGCCCTAAATCCAGGTCATGTGAGCTTGCACGAGCGGGGCCGGCCGTTTGTGCGGATAAAACTCGCAGCGACGCTGGATGGACGTACGGCGCTTAACAACGGAGACAGTAAGTGGATTACAGGATCGGCTGCCCGACAGGATGTTCAGAAGTTGCGGGCTAGGAGCTCGGTTTTGATCACCGGTGCAGGCACGGTCTTAGCTGACGACCCGGCACTTACTATAAGAGATGCGAGCATCGCGCCTCATATGCCAGAGGCGTGGGTGACCCGTCCCAGACCCGTCTATGTGTTAGACACGAGCGGGCGTGTACCAAAAAGCGCGAAATTATGGGCTAACCCCGAAGCAAGGCAAGTGCTTGCTGCAGGCATGGTGCATGAGAGGGGTATTGGGCTGAGGACGAACGAGGCAGGCAGAGTAGATCTTAAAGCCTTGCTGGAACATTGTGCAGAAGCGGAGCTCGGCGAAGTGCTCTTTGAATGTGGTCCAACCTTGGCGGGGAGCGTCATTGCCTCCGGACTATGGGATGAGTTGATTTTATATTTGGCTCCGAAGCTCATGGGGCCGGGACGCTCATTACTTCATTCGCGGGAAATTGATAATATGGTCGATCTCGTGACTCACGAGATTGTGTCGGTGTCACAACTTGATAATGACCTACGAGTGATCGTCAGACCCGGGTCGCAGACGCAGTCTGCCAATTGTGATCGCTTAGCTGTGTGAGCGCTCACGCGCAGGTAGCAGCATGATGGCGTTCGCCAATGATCCTAAATCGGAGCTAAACGATGACCAGAGTAATAGAGGGAGATCTCATTGCTGCGACGGCGTCCATTACCATCGTCGTCGCGCGATTCAACGAATTGGTGGTAGACAGCTTGTTAAAAGGCGCCCTCGATGCATTAAAGCGACATGGCATTCAGGACAGCAATGTAACGATTGTTAAGGTGCCGGGAGCATTTGAGCTGCCCCTAGCTGCGAAAAAAGCGGCGGAACGAGAAGGGTGTGATGCTGTCATCGTGCTCGGCGCTGTCATTCGTGGCGGGACGCCCCATTTCGATTATGTGGCAGGTCAGGCGGCAAGCGGCGTTGCCCAGGTTGGACTGGATTCGAATAAGCCCGTTATTTTTGGAGTGCTTACAACAGACAGCATCGAGCAAGCGGTCGAGCGATCTGGTACCAAAGCGGGGAACAAAGGCGCAGATGCCGCAGTGACCGCGATTGAGATGATCAGTCTCTTAAGAAAAATGGGATGAAATCTACACGAGCTGCAAGGCACCGCGCCCGTCGATTTGCACTTCAAGCCCTCTATCAGAGGCGCTTCGTTGATGTTCCAGCCCGCCAAATCATTGATGAATTCTATGAAGACAACGATTTCAAGCGAGCGGATGCCGCCTATTTTGGAGAGTTGGTGGAGGGGACTGCGCGTTCCAGAGAGACGCTTTGGCAAGTCATTGAGCCTTTACTCGATCGGGAACCAGGCGCCATCGATGTAATAGAAGAGGTGATCTTATTGCTGGGTGCATTCGAGCTCTCCGCAAAGCCAGAAGTTCCGTTCCGGGTTGTGCTCTCTGAAGCGGTTGAACTTGCATTGGAATTTGGTGCGGAAGGGGGACACAAGTACGTCAACTCAATATTAGATCGACTGGCAAAACACTACCGGCCGGTGGAAACGTCGCCGGCGAGCTGAGTCATGACTTCCTCTGAATTCGATGTTATCGAATCTTATTTTGCCCACTTGAGTGATTGGGCTGGTGAGCACGTGCGTTTAGGTGTTGGCGATGACTGCGCGCTACTGGATGTCGGACCGGGGTTTGAGCTGGTGGTTTCTACAGATACCTTTGTGGAAGGCGTTCACTTTCCAAATGGGGCATCGGGTGCAATCGTTGCGGAACGCTCGCTCGCGGCTTCAGCCAGTGATCTTGCTGCCATGGGCGCAGAGCCCTTTGCCGTTGTAGGTGCGCTAATACTAAAAGGCATTGACTCGGAATGGCTTGGTTCTTTTTCGGAGCGATTGGGCGAATTGCTTCGTTTGAATGCGTTGCCTTTGGTGGGTGGGAATTTAACCCAGGGTCCTCACTTAAGTCTGACATGGACAGTCATGGGTAGAGTCAAGGCAGGTCAGGCATTGACTCGATCCGGCGCTAAGGTGGGGCAAGACGTGTACGTGAGTGGATGGCTTGGTCGGGCCGCTGCAGGGCTCGAACTGATTCTGCGCACTCATAGCGAAAGAGAAGAGCGTTCGAGCGCGTGGATGGACGCCGCGTCAGTCGCTAAGGCTGCATACTCCGCGCCAAAAGCGAGGCTCGCTTTAGGCCAGAAGCTTATTGGCGTTGCAACCTCGGCGATAGACATCTCCGATGGCTTGCTATCTGATTTAAGCCACCTTCTTTCTATGAGCGGAGTGGGTGCAGAAATTGATGTATCGGGGCTTCTGAATGATAACGTGCTTGAGACCCTTCATGGCTCTGATAAGAAAATCTTACAGTTAGCTCTGGCCAGGGGTGACGACTATGAATTGTGCTTCTGTGTTGATCACGCCAGACGGGCGATGGTCGAGGCGATAGCGCTTGAGCTCCAATTGCCGCTTACGCGAATTGGAAGAATCAGTGAGTCCAAGAGTTTGCGTTTTCGTAGCCTGCCCAAGGGTGTTTTAGAATCGGATTTATTGAAGGCGAAAGGATACGAGCACTTCGCATGAAACTGTCTCCTTCAATATTAAGAGATCCTGTGATGTGCCTAGCGTTAGGATTTGGATCAGGGCTGTGGCGCAGAGGTCCAGGAACCATGGGCAGCATTGTGGGCGTCCTTCTTTTCTTGCCATTGATCACAGAGCCCTGGTACGTGAAAGGAGGCGCGATTCTGGTTGCTGCAGCGCTGGGCTGCTTTATCTGTGAGTATGCCGCAAAGCGACTGAAGCTAGTCGATCCGGGGTGTATTGTGTGGGATGAGATTGTTGGCGTCTGGATCGCGCTCTTTTTTGTTCCTTGGTCGTTAGCTTGGATTGCTTTTGCCTTCCTTAGCTTCAGGTTATTTGATATCGCAAAGCCTCCTCCAGTGGGTTGGGTGGACCGACACGTGAAAGGAGGTGTTGGCATTATGATCGATGATCTCGTTGCAGGTGCAATGGCTAGCGTTCTCATATATGTAGCGCTTTGGCTCGTTTAAAGGCAGCCTTAAGGAGCTCTCAGCTTTTGTTGTCTAGAGAGCCAAATGAGCTCGGCCCTAGTCGTAAGACAGAAAGATCTAGACAGAGATAAATCAGATAACCACGAACAATATGGTAGCTAAAACGATGACCAATATTCACCAAATGTATACCTATAACGATCTGCGAAATTTCACGTATGTGATCGAGCTCGATAATAAAGAAGCGCTTATTTTAGATCCTTGGGATGCAGAGGAGTCTGCCAAAGCCATCCGATCAAAAGGATTGGCGCTAAAAGCCATTATCAATACGCACGAGCACTGGGATCACACCCGAGGGAATGAAGCACTGGTTGCAGAATTTGGTTGTGAGGTCTGGGCGCATGAAAATGGTGAAGGAAAAATTCCTGCGCTGACTAGAACGTTGTCCGCGGGTGAGACAATTACCTTGTCAGCCTCGGAGGAACTCAGGGTCCTTGATACGCCGGGTCACACCTTTGCTCACCTTTGTTTCCTAACGATTCAAGAGGGGGTGCCGCAGGCCGTATTCACTGGCGACACCTTGTTTAATGCTGGCGTCGGTAATTGCCACAATGGGGGAAGTCCAGATGCACTCTATGAGACGATCGCTGAGCAGTTTCATACGCTTCCTGATGGGGTTCTCGTCTACCCCGGTCACGATTACCTAGCCAATAACCTGGCGTTTACGTTATCGCTCGAACCCTCTAATGAGGCGGCTAAGTCTTGGCTTGTTCGCGTCGAGGGGGTCGATCCGGGAAAGACACCAGTGGTGACCAGCATCGGCGATGAGCGGACGTTCAATGCATTTTTCCGGCTGGATAGCGGAGAGATTCAAGCGTCGCTTGACCTTATGGAGGCGAGTGAACGGGAGGTTTTTTTAGCACTGCGAGCGAAACGGAATCATTGGTAGTTCGATGGGACGATATCGATATCCCGCTTCGAGCAATCCTCACGCCCCGAGAGTAGGACGAGCGCAGGTAGCGCCGGTCAGTCGCCAGGGCTAAAAGGCGAATATGCAATCGGATAGTTTGGCTTCGGTTAGTGATGCTTGAATGTCCTTAGGCCTATCAAGAGAGAGAATCATGCAAACAGAGTTGATTTTGACGGTGGTCGGTGACGATCGCCCAGGAATGGTTCAGGACGCGGCCAATTGCGTGCGAGAAGTGGGGGGCAATTGGCTGGAAAGTCGGATGACTCGTCTCGCAGGGAAATTTGCTGGGGTAGTTCGTGTATCGCTTCCTGACGCATCAACAGGGGATTTGATCGAAAAGCTTGAATCGCTGGAAGGCATGTCAATTCACCTAGAGCCGGCTGGAACGTTTGAAGATAACCCGCAGCTAAGAGCATTTACTATAAGCATCATAGGACCAGACCGTCCCGGCATCCTAGATGAGGTGACGCGAGCCTTACGCAAGTCGGCCATCAGTGTCGTAGAACTGCAAACTCGAGTGGGCCCGGCGCCGATGACAGGTGATCAGACCTTTTTCGGAGAGGTCGATATGCTCGCGCCACCTGACACAGACATCGGCACACTCGAGACGTCTCTCGACGACATTGCCGCAAGTCTGGGTGTGGACATTTTGCTGGAGCACTAGCGCCTTGTAAGCACGCGCTTGCTGTCGCTCGCCCGCAGGTGAATTAATTGGTTTGTTTGGGGAGCCTTGGCAAGACGAATCACAGCGTCTTGGTCATTCAGATGAGAGCTGCCGCGAGTAGAAATAAAGCGGTGGGGTGCTAGGACCGCGTTGCTGGAAGAATGAGGTGAATGGTGGCTGAAATTTGGGTGGATGCTGATGCTTGCCCTAATGTGATTAAAGAGATTCTCTTTCGAGCCGCTGACAGGCAGCGGCGCAAGGTCACACTAGTTGCCAATCATCCATTGAAACGACCGCCGTCACCGTGGATCGAATTCTTGCAAGTACCCAAAGGGTTTGATGTTGCGGACACCACCATTGAAGAAAGGTGCGCGCCTGGTGACTTGGTGGTGACTCAGGATATCCCGCTCGCCGATGCCGTCATCACGCTAGGCGCGACTGCGTTATCGCCAAGGGGTGTGCTTTTTACGCGGGAGAATATTCGCGAGCGACTCAATATGCGAGATTTTATGGATACGATGCGCGCATCCGGAA
>MDSW01110546.1_pt1 | contig 17678 bp, 14 predicted proteins | sample 811171 | NCBI WGS metagenome assembly MDSW01 (sample SAMN05326641, study PRJNA326480) | marine metagenome | isolation source: seawater | place: Atlantic Ocean: North West | collected 2012
GCCGCCAGCGTACGTTCTGAGCCATGATCAAACTCTCAAGTTTAAAAACGGCGCACACTAGCTTCTATACAAATTCTAAGAATAAAATCTGTATATTGTTGAAGTGTGTACGACAAATTTTGGTAACCTTAACCGTCCACACTTCTCTTCTTAAATTTTTACAAGTATAATAGCTAATTAGGCAGCTTGCCTAATAATTCACAATAATTTTATTGAGAAAGTGTGACGCTTATAGTCTAAAATTAAAGGAAATCAAGGCTTTGAGATCAAAAAAAATCATAAAAAAGACTGATAAATAGAGGTTTTTTTTGATATTTAGTAGCACCTAAATTAAAAATTGAACTTCGAAATGAAAATAAAATTAGTAAAAACAGGTAAAAACACTACTTTAAAATTTAATCATTTAATTAAAAAAAATTTAGAATTTGTTTTTTTACTTTGCACTGCTTTAACCGTAATTATCCTTATACAGGTATTCAATTTTATAAAAGAACAAAAAAGAAATCATTTTTTTAACTTATTAAATAACCTCTATCTTGAAAAAACATTAAATGTAGTTATAGATAATTTAGATCCAAAGTACATTGACTTTAGACATAAAATAAATAGTGGCGAAAATTTTAATGGTATCCTTGAAAAGTACGAAATACCAAAAAAAGAAATTAGCAAAATAAAAAAATTATTATCTAAAAAAGAAAATTTAAATAAACTAAAAAAAGACCAAATCATTGAGTTTACTTTAGATTTAGAAAATTCAAAAAAGGTAGTAAGTTTAACATACCCAATATCTAGAACCAAAAAAATTAAAATAGTTAGAAATTTTGTTAGTGATGCTTTTGAATATAGAGAAATATATACTAATTTGAAAAAAAAAATTCTTTATAAAGAAGCAAAAATAATGAGCAGTTTATATAAAAGTGCTACAGATTTAAATATACAACCAAATATTATTATAGAATTTGCTAGAATATATGGTTTTAGAATTGATTTCCAAAGAGATATACAAAAAAATGACGGTTTTCAAATTATGTATGAGGTGTTTCAAAATGAAAAAGACAAAGTTCTTGAAACTGGAAAAATATTATTTGCTAATATGATTCTAAGAGGCCAAAAAAATGAATTATATTACTTTGGTCAAAAAAAATTTGAAGGCCACTACGATAAAAATGGAAAAAGTGCCAAAAAGGCATTGATGAAAACTCCTATAAATGGTGCCAGACTTTCTTCAAGTTTTGGAATGAGAAAACATCCTATACTTGGTTATAATAAAATGCATAGAGGAACAGATTTTGCTGCTCCAGAGGGAACCCCTATTATGGCTTCAGGTGATGGAAAAATTATTAGAGCAAGATGGTGTGGTGGTGGTGGAAATTGTATTAAAATAAAACATAACTCTACTTATTCAACAGTTTATGCTCACTTATCTAAATTTGCATCTGGTATAAAAGAAGGAAAAAGAGTTAAACAAGGAAGAATCATTGGATACGTTGGTTCAACTGGGTTGTCAACTGGACCCCATCTTCATTATGAAGTCATTGAAAATGGAAAAAAAATAAATTCACAAACATTAAAGTTACCTTCTGGAAAAACTCTTAAGGGAAAAAATAGAGAGCTATTTGAAGTTGTAAGAATTAAAACAAACGTATTAAAGTCTGAAATAATTCACAATCAAAATTAACTTTTGATTATTTGTTTTTCTTGAATACTTTCATCTTTGCTTGTTAAATCTACACTTTCAGAAACTTCATTATTTGAATTATTCTCTTTTTCTTTTAATAATTTATTATTTTCTTTTTGTGACAAAATCCGGGAAAAATGATCAGCATGCTGAAAATAGTTTTCAGATAATATTTTATCTCCTTTTGATAATGCCTCTCTAGCTAGATCGCTGTACTTTTCGACTAATTTTGAAGCGTTATGATTATTTCTGCCAGGTGATTTTCTATGGAAGTTCATTTTTGAAGAATAATCGTGGTTAAATTTTTGAGATTCTCCATTTCTTTTAGCAAAGTGTCTATCGCCGTTTATTCTATATCGATTTCTTTTGTGGTTTTTTTTAAAACTATTCATAAATTAGTATTTTGTAGACACAACACATCTTGGTCTTTTAGATAAATCTTTAGAAATTTTATTAATGTAAAAACCATTTTCTAACAAAATGCGCGATACATGGTGTATTTGACCTTCGCCAATTTCAAAAATGAATATTCCATTTTTTTTTAATATGTTTGCACTGTTAACTATCACTTTTTCCAATTCCAAATAACCATTATTACCACCATCTAGAGCTAAATTAGGTTCAAAATCTTTAACATCCTCTTCTAATCTGCTAATTGCAATTTTTTTAATATACGGTGGATTAGATACGACTAAATCATATTTGTCGTGATTATATTTGTCAACATCAGAGTTGATAAATTTTATTCTATTGTCTACTTGTTGTAATTTTGCATTAATTTTAGCAATTTTTATGGCATTTTTTGAAATATCTAAGGCTACACCCTTGGACCTTGTGCTTTCTTTTAGTATAGAAATTATTATACATCCAGAGCCCGTTCCAATATCGATTATTTTTTTCTCTTTATTATTTGATAAATAATTTAATGCCTCCTCAACAATAAGTTCTGTCTCTGGCCTTGGAATCAAAACTGAATTATTAATAAAAAATTTAGTTTTCCAAAATTCTTTATACCCAACAATATAAGCCATTGGCATTCTTTTCTTTCTTTTTTCCAGTAATTTAATAAATCGAATATATTGTTTTGGTTTTATTTTTTTATTTAAATTTAATAATAAATTTTCTCTTGAAATATTTAGTGAATTAGAAAGAAGTAGCTCGGTATCTAATCTGGGATTTTTAATATTAGAAATATTTAATAAATTAGATGCTTCGTTTAAGATCGTATTATAATTCATTTTAGTTCATGTTCTTAAGCTCCTCTTCCTGAGCTTGTAATATTAAATTTTCAATCATCTCATCAAAAATTTCACCCTCCATAAATTCTGATAATTTATTTATAGTTAAATTGATTCTATGATCGGTTATTCGATTTTGTGGCCAATTATAAGTACGAATTCTTTCAGATCTATCTCCAGTTCCAATTTTACTTTTTCGATCCCTTGATCTTTCATCATCTCTTTTTTTTCTTTCCAATTCATAAATTCTTGATCTTAATATTTTTAATCCCTTTTCTTTATTTCTAATCTGAGACTTTTCATCTTGCTGACTAACAACAATGTTTGTTGGAATATGAGTTATTCTAACAGCTGAGTCAGTGGTATTAACACTTTGTCCACCTGGACCACTACTTCTAAATACATCGATTCTTAAATCTTTATCTTCTATTTTTACATCTACTTCCTCTGCCTCCGGTAAAACCGCAACTGTTGCGGCTGATGTGTGCACTCTCCCTTGAGTTTCAGTGTCAGGCACTCTTTGAACTCTATGAACGCCACTTTCATATTTTAGGGAAGAATAAATATTTTTTCCCTTTATGGATGCTATAACTTCTTTTAATCCTCCAGCATCACTTTTTGATATACTTATTATTTCCATTTTCCATTTTTTGTTATTACTTACTTTTTCATACATTTTAAACAAATCAGCTGCAAAAAGACTTGCTTCTAACCCACCAGTGCCTGCTCTAATTTCAATAATTGCATTTTTTGAGTCAGCATCATCTTTTGGCAACAAATATATTTTGATCTTTTTTTCATTCAATTCTTTCTGATTTATTAAATCATTTAATTCAGAATTAGCTAGCTCCAACATTTCGTTCTCAGTATTACTATCTTGAATTATTTTTTCTAACTCTTCTTTTTTAGTTTCAAATGAACTATATTGTTTTGCTTCCTTAATAATATCATTTAGATTTGAATATTCTTTTGATTTCTCTGCAAATGTTTTTTTATCAATACCACTTGTTGACAATTCCTTTTCTAGAATTTCATGCTTTAAAATTAAATCTCTTACTTTATTAATAGGGATCATTAAATTTTTTTCTGAAATTCTTCAGCCTTTTTTTCTACAAGCTCAACTATTTTAGAAATAATATTATCATTAGAAATTTTCTCTTTTTGTATACCCTTTAAATACAACATATTGCTCCCTTTTCCGCCTCCAGTTATCCCTATATCAGTTAAAGCAGCTTCTCCAGGACCATTAACTACACATCCTATAATTGACAAAGTAATTGGAGCTTTAATATGGCCGAGTCTTTCTTCTAATATTTTTACTGTTTCAATTACCTGAAATGCTTGTCTTGCACATGAAGGGCAAGAAATTATCTTTACTCCTCTATTTCTTAAATTTAAAGATTTTAATATTTCATTGCCTATTTTAATTTCCTCAACAGGATCATCCGATAAAGAAACCCTGATTGTATCTCCAATACCATCTAAAAGCAGATTTCCTAAACCAATTGATGATTTAATACTTCCTGGCAAAAAACTACCAGCTTCTGTTATGCCTAAATGAAGTGGATAATTAGTTTTTTTTGAAAGTTGTCTGTAGGCTCCTATTGATAAAAATACATCTGATGATTTAACACTTATTTTAAAATTAAAAAAATCTTCATCTTCTATAATTTTAATATTTCTTAAAGCGCTCTCAACTAAAGCCTCTGGGCATGGCTCCTTATACTTTTCTAATATATCTTTTTCTAAAGATCCAGCATTTACTCCAATTCTTATAGAACAGTTGTTATTTTTTGCAGATGATATTACTTCTTTAATTTTATTTTTGTCTCCAATATTCCCTGGATTTATTCTCAAACATTTTGCTCCATTCTCTGCTGCTTCAATTGCCCTTTTATAATGAAAATGAATATCTGCAATAATTGGTACACTTACATGTTTTACAATTTCTTTAAGAGCTTCTGTAGATTCTTCGTCTGGACATGAAACTCTAACTAGATCTCCTCCCTCATTCGCTATGTTGTTAATTTGATTCACAGTACTCTTAACATCTTTTGTAAGGGTATTTGTCATTGATTGAACTGAAATTGGATTATTTCCACCAATTTTAACATTTCCGACATTTATTTCTTTTGTCTTTCTTCTATGAATATCTCTAAATGGTCTAAGACTCATCGTATTAGTTATTTAAATTAAATTCTTTATGAAGTGCTGTTACAGCTTTTTTTATATTTTTTTTATCAATCAATACTGAAATTTTTATCTCGGAAGTTGAGATAACCAATATGTTAATTTTCTTATCTGCTAGTGTTTGAAACATTCTGTATGTTACACCAGGTGTTGTAATCATTCCAACACCAATAATTGAGACTTTTGAAACATTTTTATCAATAATTAGCTTCCTAAATTTTATTTTTTTGTTTTGTTGAATTAATTTAGAAGTTTTTATTACATCCTCTGATTTAATCGTAAATGTTAAGTCAGTTTCTTTTCCATTCGCAGAAATATTTTGAACCACCATATCAACATTTATTAGATTTTGTGAAAGTGGCCTAAATATTGAAGCAGCAACACCAGGTTTATCTCTTACTCCAACTAGTGTAACTTTGGCATCATTTTTTGTTGATGTTATGCCAGTTATTACTTTGCTTCTAAAAATATCCTTTCTTTTTTTTATTGACGTGCCTTGTTTATTAACAAAAGAAGATCTAACATCTATTTCAATTCTATTAAGTCTCGCATCCTGTATTGAATTGGGTTGCATTATTTTTGCACCTAAAGATGCCATTTCAAGCATTTCCTCATAAGAAATAACTTTAATTTTTTTCGCTTTTCTTAAATTATTTGGATCTGTAGTATAAACGCCCTCAACATCTGTGTATATTACACATTTTTCTGCCCTAAAAAATTTTGCACACATGATTGCTGATGAGTCTGACCCACCCCTGCCAAGAGTTGTAATTCTACTCAAACTGTTTATACCTTGAAAACCGGTTATCACTGGAGTTCCTCCAGATTTTAAATAATTAATAATTTTTTTTTTCCCTATTTTGCTTATTCTTGAAGAACTATATTTCCCCTCAGCTAGTATAGGTATTTGCCAACTCATCCAAGATTGTGACTTATAACCTAAGTTATTTAGACTTCCTGCTATCAAGGCACACGACATTTGTTCACCTGAAGCAAGCAAAACATCTTTTTCAGAATTCTCAAAATTACTACTTATTTTTCTTGATTTGTTTATCAAATCATTTGTCACACCGCTCATTGCAGATGAAATTACTATTACTCTATAGCCCTTTTTAATATAACTAATTATTATTTTAGTTACCTTTTTTATTCTATCTACTGTACCTACCGAGGTACCTCCAAATTTTAAACAAATAATTTTCATTGGTGAAAAAATTTTTAAATTAATTAAATTATATTGATAAAATACATCTTAATTGTAATGTCAACAATTGAATGAAAAGTAGCACTATAAACAAAAAAGAAATTAAGAAATTTAATAAATTGGCAGCTGAATGGTGGAATCCAGTGGGTAGTTTTAAGCCACTTCATAAATTTAATCCCATAAGAATCAAATATATAAAAGAAAGTATTATTAAATATTTTAAAATTCGGTCTAAAAATGTACCATTAAAAAACATCAATATATTAGATATTGGATGTGGTGGAGGTTTAATTTCAGTTCCAATGACAAGATTGGGAGCAAATGTTGTTGGAATTGATGCATCTCCAAAAAATATTGGAGTAGCAAAAGTATTTGCAAAAAAGAATAATTTAAAAATAAAATATCTTTGTTCTTCGCCAGAAAAATTAAAAATAAAAAAAAAATTTGATGTAATTCTTATTTTGGAAATAGTTGAACATGTTGATGATATTGATTTTTTTATTAAAAAAAGTTCATTTTTTTTAAAAAAAAAAGGTCTAATGTTTGTTGCTACTTTAAATAAAACTTTAAAATCATATGTATTTGCAATTATTGGCGCTGAATACATATTAAATTGGTTGCCAATAGGTACACATGATTGGGAAAAATTTGTGAAGCCAAAAAATTTAATTAATATTACAAAAAAATCTAAATTAAATTTGCAAAATATTAGTGGTTTAAAATTTAATCCATTAATAAATAAATGGGAATTAAGCAGCGATAAATCAGTTAATTATATTGCTCAATTTAAAAAAACTTAATTTTCCTTATCATTAAACCAAGGAATTACTTCAGTTTCTATACCTTCATCTTTAAGTTCTGATAGCTCTTCAGCTGTAGCGTCTCCATAGATTCCTTTTGTATTTTTTTTTTCATTATAATGGATAGATCTTGCTTCACTTGCAAAATTATCTCCAACATAATTAAAGTTTTTTTTGATAAATTTTTGATATTCTTTAATCTTGTTTCTAATTTTCAAAGTTTTTTTATCTTTTGAAATAGAAACAATTTTGTCTTTAGAATTTACTACGCTAGGTGCCATCAAAGTTTTTTCAACATTAATAGAATGACAATTGTGGCAATTCAAGTGTTTAAACTTTTTTAATTTCTCATATTCTTTTGATGAAGAAAACCAACTATCAAATGATATTGTGCATGCTTTGCAAATAAGTTTATATTTTATCATACATTAAAAATAATCATCAATTATAATTCTTCAAGATTAACCTAGCTGCGATAATCAGCATTTATTTCAATATATTTTTTTGTTAAATCCATTGTATAAGCTGTAAAATTTTTATTTCCCATATTTAAGTTTATAGTTAAATCTATTTTTTCGCCTCTTAAATATTCAGCAACTTCGATTTCCTGATAGTGTGAATATAATTGTCCTTTATCTATTATTTTAATATTGCCAAAAGTAATTGATAATTTACTTAAATTTAAACTAATATTAGCTTTTCCTATCGCCATAAGAATTCTACCCCAATTAGGATCTTGGCCAGCCATAGCTGTTTTAACTAGTGGTGAGTTTGCTATTGAAAAAGCAATTTTTTTGGCTTCGGAAAAAGTTTTAGCATTAATTACATCAATTGAAATAAATTTTGATGAACCTTCACCATCTGCTGCTACTCTTTTTGCTAAGTTTAACAAAACAGAATGTAAGCCTTGTTCAAAATTTTTTAGTTTAAAATCATTTATACTTTTTATTTTTGGATGCTTTGCTTTTCTAGTAGCAAATATAGAAACCATATCATTGGTACTTGTGTCACCATCACAACTTATAGCATTAAATGTTGTTTCAATATTCTTTTTTAATAATTTTTTTAAAATTGTAGAAGGAATATCTGCATCTGTAAAAATATATCCTAAAGTTGTTGCCATATTTGGGTAAATCATTCCGCTTCCTTTTGCTATACCATATATTTTAATTTCAGAATTTCCAATTTTGCACTCTTCCATGGCTAACTTTGGAACGAGGTCAGTTGTCATTATTCCAAGAGCAGCTTTAATCCATAAATATTTGTTTTGAGTATATTTAATTTTATTTACCAATTCAGGTATGGATTTTTTAATTTTTTCTGTTGGAAATGGCTCACCAATCGTTCCTGTTGAACCAAATAATATTTCATTTGGTTTTACACCTTCCTTTTTGTTTTCATCTTCAGAATCATCTATCATTTTGTTGGTTAACTTTTTGGATAATTCATCTGCTATTTGAACAATTCCTCTATATCCAGTTTTTCCAGTAAACACATTTGCATTTCTAGTATTTATTAATAAAGCTTTCGATACAGATTTATTTAAAGACAAATTCCATTTTAAGTTTTCAGATATAATTTTATTTTGTGTATAAACCGAAGCATAGTTTGCTGAGTCTCTAAAATAAAAAAGTACAAGATCATCTCTAAGTTCTTTATATAAATTTGCAGATATCACTGAAATTGCAACACCATCTACATGCTCTAAGTCCTGAAAGTCACCAATTTTTGACTTATTACTTTTAGATAAAAGAAAATTTTTTATATTAATTGGCATAGTATTTAAATAAATTATTTAATACCTATATTAAAATATAAAGGTAATTAATATATAAAAAACAAAATGCTTAATCCATTAAATTTAATATCAAAATTTATAAAATCGCCTAATCAAAAAGAGCTTGATAGATTAGCAAAAATTGTTTCTAAAATTAATGAATTAGAGCCAAATTATGTAAAACTTAAAGATACTGATTTTCCAAATAAAACCTCAGAATTTAAAGAAAGATTAAAAAAAGGTGAAACTCTAGAAAAATTAATGCCAGAAGCGTTTGCTTGTGCTCGAGAGGCTGCCAAAAGAACTATAAAAGAAAGACCTTACGATGTCCAAATTATTGGAAGTATTGTTCTACATGAAGGTAAAATTGCTGAGATGAAAACCGGAGAAGGAAAAACTCTAACTATTGCTTTAACTGCTTACCTAAATGCTCTTAAAGAAGAAGGAGTTCATGTTGTAACAGTAAATGATTACCTTGCAAAAAGAGACTCCTTAAATATGGGAAAAATTTATAATTTTTTAGGAATGGAGGCAGGTTATATTAATAATGATCAAGACGATGGGGAAAGAAAAAGAAATTATAATTGCGATATAACGTACGCAACAAATAGTGAACTTGGGTTTGATTACCTTCGAGATAATATGAAATATACAAAAGATCAAATAGTTCAAAGAAAACTTAATTTTGCTATCGTTGACGAAATAGATTCTTGTTTAATTGATGAGGCCAGAACTCCTTTAATTATATCTGGTGCTGTTCAAGACAAAACCGACCAATATTTAGCTATTGATAAACTAGTTAAAAGGCTCTCAAAAGAAGACTATGAAATTGATGAAAAAGAGAGAAGTGTGCTATTAACAAATAAAGGTATTGATAATGTTGAAAAAATTTTTTCTTCAGCAGGTGTTTTAAAAAATAATAATTTTTACGATCCTGAAAATCTTCAATTAGTACATCATGTAACTCAAGCATTAAGAGCTAATCATCTGTTTGAAAAAGGAAAAGACTACATTGTGCAAGACGAAATATTGAAAATAATTGATGAACTAACTGGAAGAATTTTAGAGGGTAGACGTTATGGTGATGGACTGCATCAAGCGTTAGAAGCTAAAGAAAAAATTAAAGTCCAGCAAGAAAATCAAACATTAGCATCAACAACTTACCAAAATTATTTCAAACTATATGAAAAAATTTCAGGCTGTACTGGGACTGCAGCTACAGAAGCTGAAGAATTTTTTGAAATTTATAATCTTTCTATAGTCATTATCCCAACAAATAAAAAAATGATAAGAAAAGATTTCAATGATCAAATTTTTAGAACTGAAAATGAAAAAAATAAAGCTATTGTATCAAAAATTCTTGAGTGTTACGAAAAAGGGCAGCCAGTACTAGTATTTACCTCAAGTATAAATAAGTCAGAACATTATTCTAAATTACTTAAAAACGGAGGCATATCGCATACGATACTAAATGCGAAAAATCATGAAAAGGAGGCAGAAATTATTGCTAATGCTGGGAAACTCAAATCGGTAATCATTACGACTAGTATATCAGGAAGAGGAGTTGACATACAGCTTGGGGGAAAAAAAGGAAGCATACCAGAAGACCAGCTTAACAAAGAAAAAGAAAAAATAAAATTACTAGGGGGTTTGTTTGTTATTGGGACTGAAAGGATGGAGTCTAGAAGAGTTGATAATCAAGCTAGGGGAAGATCCGGAAGACAAGGAGATGAAGGAAACTCTATTTTTTATGTAAGTTTAGAGGATGACTTAATGCGAATATTCGGATCTGATTCAATGAGCAATATGTTGGAAAAACTTGGTCTAAAAGGTGGAGAAAGTATTGACCATCCTTGGATAAATAAAGCTCTCGAAAGAGCACAACAAAAAGTTGAGGCTAGAAACTTTGATATAAGGAAGACACTATTAAAATTTGACAATGTTCTATCAGACCAAAGACAAGTTATATTTTCTGAAAGAAATAATGTCATGGAAAATAAAGAAATATTTAATTACTCAGATAATTTTTTAAAGGAAATAATTGAAAATCTTATTAAACAAAAAAAAGAATATCTAAGCAATCCTAAAAATAATGAATTTAATAGAAAATTTATATCTATTTTTGGTAAAAGTTTTGATGATAATGAAATAACTAATCTTGCTAAACTAAATGAAGAGCAATTTAGTAGTGAAATTATCAAAAAATTTGAAGAAAAAAGAAACCAAAGAATAAAACTTTTAGGTGAAGAAAGAGCGCAAGAAATTGAAAAAAGAATCTTTTTACAAACAGTTGATGTAAGCTGGAAATCACATATTCAATATTTAGAACAATTAAGACAAGTAATTGGTTTAAGATCATACGGTCAAAGAGATCCTTTAGTAGAATACAAAAAAGAAGCTTTCAACTTGTTTGAAAATTTACTAACAAAATTAAAAATTGATTTAGTAACTATTTTAATTAATCTTAACATAATCCAAGAGCCATCTATGGATACTGAAATTAAACAAACCCAAATAATACCTAAAAAAAAAATGAAAAGAAATGAACCTTGTTATTGTGGCTCAGGAAAAAAATATAAACACTGCTGTGGTCGTCTATAAAATGTAATATAAAAATCCTAAAATTATTAGGAAAAAAATAACTGAAATTTGTATTTTAAAGTTTTTTATTTTTGAAATTATTTTTTTAAATAAACTTTCTTTCATTACTAAGTTTTCATCTGTCTCTAAAGTGGTAGAAAAACCTTTACTTCTTCCAATCGATAAAAATTTATTTTTTCTTTGCAAAAATATTTCTTCTCTATTCATTTGTTTTAGTTCATTTAAATTTTTATTTATACAATTTCTTATTCTATCAAGGCATAAATCTCGATCCCTGTGTGCACCTCCAACAGGCTCAGTAATTATTTCATCTATGACTCCAAGTTTTAAAAGATCTTTGGAAGATAATTTCATTGCTTCAGCTGCTTCAAGAGTTTTTTTCGGATCTCTCCAAAGTATAGTAGCACATCCTTCCGGGGATATTACTGAGTATATTGCATTTTCAAACATTAAAACTTTATTAGATGAAGCAAGTGCAATTGCACCGCCAGACCCACCTTCACCAATAATAATTGATATAGTTGGAACTTTTAATTCCATGCAGCATTCAATTGATTTGGCAATAGCTTCTGCTTGTCCTCTTTCCTCCGCTCCAACTCCTGGGTAAGCGCCCGGAGTATCTATAAACAAAATAATTGGGATATTAAACTTATCGGCTAATTTCATTAATCGAATTGTTTTTCTATATCCTTCTGGTCTCATCATTCCAAAATTTCTTTTAATTCTTGTATCTAAATCATCACCCTTTTCTTGACCAATAACTAACACAGAGATTTTATCAAATTTTGCAAATCCTGCTAAAACTGATTTATCTTCTCCATAAAAACGATCTCCCGCTAAAGGAACAAATTCTTTAAATAAATTTTCAATAAAAAATTTGGATTTGGGTCTATCCTCATGTCTTGCTACTTGTGTTTTTTGCCATGAGTCTAAATTTGAATATACCTCACGTAATTTATCATCAATTTCTGATTGGATCTTAGATATTTTTTCAGTATTTACCTCTGATAGACCTTCTTGATTATAAGGATCTTTTAATTTGTCCAATTCAACTTCAAGATTTTTAATCTCGTTTTCAAAACCTAAATAATTTTTCATTTTTAAATAAAAATATTTATTAATTAATATCAAAAAAAGGCTATAAAATGTTCAAATATTTATTAGATTAATTGTAATTAAAATAATAGTATATAAGTTGTTTTTAAGGGAGAGACTACACTTGTGTAGCGCCGAAGGAGCAACGGGGCCCCGGAAACTCTCAGGCAGAAGGACCTTAAACATATTAACTCTGGAAAGAAGACAAAGTCTCACCGAAGGAGTAAATCTCTCAGGTAAAAAAACAGATGGGGTTTAAAGGGTTAGTATGAAAGAAAAATATATAAAAATCAAAAACTTAACTGTTGCAGAGTCCTTATTAAACTTTGTTAATAAAGAACTTTTAACTCAAACTAAGATTAAAAAAGAAGTTTTTTGGAATGGATTTGATAAAGCAGTTCATGATTTAGCACCAATAAATAAAAAGTTATTGGAGACAAGAGAAAAATTACAAAAAAAAATAGATGAGTGGCATAAAGATAGAAAAAATATAAAAATAGATAAAAAAAAATATTTAAATTTTTTAAAAAAAATTGGTTATATAAAAAAAATTGGTGCAAATTTCAAAATTCAAACTAAAAATTTAGACAAAGAAATATCAAGTATTTGTGGTCCTCAACTTGTTTGCCCTATTTCGAACTCTAGATTTATATTAAATGCTGCTAATGCGAGATGGGTAAGTTTATATGATAGCCTATATGGTACAGATATAATTCCAGAAACTGGAGGAGCCTTAAAAGGAAAAACATATAATCCAATAAGAGGAAAAAAAGTAATTGATTACTCCCGTAATCTTTTAGATAAGTTTATTCCTTTAAAAAACACAAGCTGGAAAGATTTAAAAAAAATTCCAGAAGTTAATAACAATAAATTAAATTTAAAACTAAAAAACCCGAAGCAGTTTGTTGGTTTTAATAAAAAATCAAATAATTTATCTTCTCTTTTATTTATTAATAATAATCTTCATATAAATATTTTATTTGATCTAGGCGGAAGTATGGAAATAAACAATCCAGATGGGAATCAAGACAGTATAAAAATACATGATATTATTTTGGAATCTGCAATTTCTACAATTTGTGATCATGAGGATAGTGTTGCTGCTGTAGATGCCGAGGACAAAATTATTGGGTATAGAAATTGGCTAGGTTTAATGAAAGGTAATTTAAAAGTAGAATTTACAAAACAAAGAAAAAAAATATTAAGAAAATTAAATTCTGATAAAAATTATATTTCTCCTATGGGAAAAAAATTTAAACTACACGGAAGAAGTTTATTGCTTAATAGAAATGTCGGTCACCTTATGACAAATCCAGCTATTCTTTTAAAAGATGGAAGTGAATGTCCAGAGGGTATACTAGATGCATTTATTACTTCAACGGCATGCCTTCATGATTTTAAAAATAATGGAAATTCTAGAACCAACTCAATCTACATAGTCAAACCAAAAATGCATGGTCCTGACGAATGTACATTTACTAACTTAATTTTTGAAAAAGTTGAAAAAGTCTTAAATTTAAAAAGATATACAATTAAATGTGGAATAATGGATGAAGAAAGAAGAACTACTCTAAATCTAAAAGAATGCATTAGATCCTTAAAAAATAGAGTCTTTTTCATTAATACAGGTTTTTTAGATAGGACCGGTGATGAAATTCATACCTCAATGGAAGTCGGGCCAATGGTAAAAAAGGGGGACATGAAATCATCAAAATGGATTGCCGCTTATGAAAATAGCAACATAGATGTAGGTCTAGCTTGTGGTTTTTCAGGCAAATGCCAAATTGGTAAAGGAATGTATCCTGCGCCTGATTTGATGGCCGTAATGATGAAACAAAAAATATCACATCCTTTAGCGGGAGCTAACTGTGCATGGGTGCCCTCTCCAACGGCTGCCGCACTTCATGTACTCCATTATCATGATGTTAATGTCTTTTCTATACAAAAACAATTATTAAAGAGAAATCCAGCAAAAATTTATGATCTTTTAAATATACCTATAACTGACAAACCTAAATGGTCAACTGAGGAAATTAATAAAGAGTTAAAAAATAATGCTCAAGGAATTTTGGGATACGTAGTACGGTGGATAGATCAATCTGTAGGTTGCTCCAAAGTACCCGATATTAATGGCATTGGATTAATGGAGGATCGAGCCACTTGTCGTATAAGTAGTCAGCATATTTCTAATTGGCTATATCACGGTATATGTAGTAAAAAACAAGTTTTAGAAATAATGAAAAAAATGGCAAAAGTTGTAGACGACCAAAATTTAAAAGATCCTGGCATGAAAGGGCAAGCGCCTTATCAGGCTATGTCAGGTAATTTTGATAAATCAATTGCATTTAAGGCAGCTTGTGAACTTGTCTTTCATGGAAGACATCAACCATCTGGATACACAGAGCCAATTCTTCATCTTAATAGACTTCTTAAGAAAAACTAGTCAGAATTTTTTTCTATCCATTTTCTATTTTTAAATGCAGAAAACAAAGTCCCATCATCTAAGCTCTCAATCTCGCCTCCAACAGGTAGACCTTGGGCTAGTTTAGAAACTTTAGCTTTAGTATCTTTTAAGCTATCTTTGATATAATGAGCTGTTGTCTGTCCTTCTACAGTTGCGCTTGTAGCAATTATAACTTCTTCAATAGAGTCTTTTTTAACTCTGTCAACCAAAGATGAAATAAGCAAATCTTCTTTACTCTGACTTGTTGAATTAGAAAGAGTTCCTCCCAAGATATGAAAATATCCTTGATAAATATTTGAATTTTCTATACTCCACTGATCTGCAATAGTTTCAACAACACAAATTTTATTATATTTTTTATATTTCGTGTCACAATTATTGCATGGAAATGCATTTGATTTTAAAGTTCCACAAGATTTGCACCTTGAAACATTTACATAAACTTCTTTTAAACTATTAGCCATTGGTTTCATAAGTTCATCTCTAGAGTTGATTAATTTTAAAATTATTCTTTTAGCAGACTTAGGTCCCAGTCCAGGAAGTTTTGAGATTAATTTAACTAAGTTTTCAATTTCATTTATATTTTGCATTACTTTAAATTGGCCATTTAAAACCTGGAATGCCCAGACCACCAGTCGCTTTTGAGATTTCTTCGGAGGTTTTATTTTTTAGTTTGGATTTAGCATTATTATGGGCTGCAACTATAAGATCCTCTATTATTGATTTTTCCTCTTTAATTATATCAGGTGATATTTCTAATTTGATCATTTCTCCATCTCCATTAAGTGTAACTTTTATAGAATTAGCTCCAGAAACACCTTCTACTTTAATATTTTTTATTTTTTCTTGGCTTTCCTTCATTTTGGCCTCGATTTCTTTAGCTTTGTTCAAAATATTAGAAAAATCAGTCATTTCTCTCCAAAGAGTCTGTTTCAACTTCAACTAATTCTGCATCAGGAAATTGTTCTAAAACTTTTTTATAAATTTCTTCTTTTTTTATCTTATTTAATAAATCTTTTTTTTTAATAATTTCATTTTGTTTTTTTGATGGCATTCCGCTTTCTTTAGACAAAGAAATTATCCACCTATCTTCTGTCCACTCATACAATTTTGAAGATAAATTTTTAATAAACTCTTTATCAAGTCTTTCGTTAAAAGAGATTTCGATTCTTTTATTTTCAAAACTTACTAGATTTACATTGGTTTCTAACTCATGTTTTAATTTTATTTCTTTTTTTAAAGCACATAATTTAATTAAATCCTCAAATGTTTTTATTTGTAAAGTCTCTTTACTAGTCGATTTTGTGAATATTTTTTCTGTTTGCTTTTTTTCTTGCACTATATTTTTCATTTGCCCGATTGTTTTATTATTAACATCCAACAATTCCTCTTCTCTTTTTTGGTCATTTATAATTTTATTTTCTTTAAACTCACTTATATTTATTTCTGTTGATTCTGTTTTTTCTTCAACAATTTTTTCAAGATTGGATATATCTTTTAAATAAATCAATCTAATTAAAAACATTTCCATTGCTAAATGTTGATTAGACACAACTTCAATTTCACCTAAAGTTTTAATTGTAAATTGCCAAAACAATAAAATAGCATCATTATTAATTGATGCGGCTAATTCTTCAATATTCTTAAACTCATTATCATTCAAATTGAAGTTTGTTCCATCTACTTTTAAATATGAAATATTTTTCAAATAATACAATATTTCTAGAAAATCATTTAAAAATACTTTTGGTTCTACTCCCTGGTTATAAATAGATCTGTAAATATCTATCACTTGTTTCTCATCTCCTAAAAAAATACACTTCATTAGTTCGATTAAATTTGATTTATCAAAACAACCAAATATTTTTTGAGCATTCAATAAATCAAGCTCTGAACTATCTTTAGAACTAACTAAAGCTCTATCTAGGAGAGAAAGTGCATCTCTTACTGATCCTTCAGATAATTTAACAATTAATTTAAGAGCTTCATCTGTAATTTTTCCATTCTCTTTTTCTGCAATTTTTTTTATAAAATTAAAAAGTTTGTCCGATTTAATTCTAGATAAATCAAATCTCTGACATCTTGAAACAACAGTTATTGGTAGTTTTTTAATTTCTGTTGTAGCAAAAATAAACTTCAGATAATCTGGCGGCTCTTCTAAAGTTTTTAGCAAAGCGTTAAATGCTGCTTTTGACATTTGATGAACTTCATCTACAATAAAAATTTTATACTTTGCTGATGTTGGGCCGTACCTCGAAAATTCAATCAAATCTCTCACATCGTCAACGCCTGTTTTGCTAGCAGCATCCATTTCAAGTACATCAATATGATTTGAATTTGTAATGGACTCACAATGTTCACACATTTCTTCCGAACAAATTTTTTCTACACCATTTATACAATTATGTGCTTTAGCAACTATTCTTGCAATTGTTGTTTTACCAACTCCTCTAATTCCAGTGAACAAATATGCGTTGGGTGACTTTTCAGCTTTTATTGAATTTAAAATTGTTTCAACAATAACATCTTGACCTACCAAATCGTCAAAGGTTTGAGGTCTATACTTAAGAGCTAAAACTTTTTTATTTATCTTCATTATTTCAAAAGGAGACCAACCAACCTGAATATTAC
>MDSW01216838.1_pt1 | contig 17678 bp, 13 predicted proteins | sample 811171 | NCBI WGS metagenome assembly MDSW01 (sample SAMN05326641, study PRJNA326480) | marine metagenome | isolation source: seawater | place: Atlantic Ocean: North West | collected 2012
GGATCGGGCAACTCTCGATGCAACCTCTTCACAAGTGAAGTCTGCCTACCTGTTTTTCCAACAATGCGAAGTACTCCTTTCCATTGAGGATATGTACTCTGAAGTTGCGCCACACCCCTTAACATCGCTGGGATATTTTTATTGACATCGTGACGAGCCAGAGCCAGGAGATCTTCACCTCCTGGTGAAGTAACGCGAGGTCGCTCGATGGTAATGCCATTGGGGATCACCTCAATTGAGCTGGAATCCACACCAAACATCATCAGTTGATCAGCAACATAACGACTGATAGCAATCAAACGCTTCGCAACTTTGCAATGACGCGGCTGCCATAAACGATAACGAAGCCAGGCTTTGAGACTATTCGAAGCAACCAAGGGTGTTAAATCGTGGCACGTGATTAATTGTGGAATTTGTGGCCAACAAAGGAGTGCATCAAAAAAAGGAGAATAAATCGCCTCAATCTGACCGGAACTAACGTTGTTCGCCCTTAGTACATCTGCAAGACTTAAACCATGCTGAACAAGGCTATAGCGCTGAAGCAACCGCATCTTCCGATGAGATGCCCAAGGGGGTGATTGAGGCAGCCATTGTTCGGCAGCAACCAACTGACCATGCCCCCGCTGATCAAGCTGCAGGCGCCAGCCTTCCAGACCAGGCAAAACACGCTGAACATAACTTCCAAAGCCAGAATGACCAGGCAACCAAGAGAGTAAATTAATTAATCGCATTAAACCCAAAAAGGAATATTACGTCGGTCACGATTTAACAAACGGATCGAAATCCAGAGGCCAAAAATATTTACGGAAAGCACAGCGAATCCAACCAACCACTGCAATTCTCCGGTCATCAATGTATGACGAACAGGCGATAGAATGCGGTAAAAGGGATTGAGATTTGCAGTCCAAGCCATCGCCCCAAGATTTTTCTTTTCATACAAAATTGGAGATAATAGAAAAACCAATTGCAAAACAATAGGTACCAATTGATACAAATCTCTGTACTTTGCGCCGACCAAACACGTCAACAGCGGGAACCAAAATAAAAAGAGAAACAGATTAAATAGTGGCAACCAACCCCATATCAATAAATTGAGCAGCAGATCATGCTGGAAAAAGCTCAGTGCAATAACAACAAGAAGAAATGACTGCACAAAAGTCTGTACTTGAAACGCCCATTCTTCCAAGGTGTAAAAAATGGGGTGGAGATTAATATTATGCAAATGATCCCGATTGTGCTCAAACAAATTGGGAGCACCACCGACTGCAGAACTGATACTATTCCAAACAACTAATCCAATACCGAGGTAAACCACGTAAACAGAAAAATTTTGAACCTTAAATACCGTTCCGTAAACAGCGGCTAAAACTGCAATTGAAAACAAATTGGAAAGGCCAAGCCAAAAACTACCCAAAGCCGTCCGAGCGAAACGAGCTTTGGTCCTCGCAGTAGCTGTAAACCACCACACCCGGCGACTGCGCCAAGCTTCCAGAAGCGTGTTACGCACAGAAAAGCGCTGGGACTGATTCAAAGAAATAATCGTAGTCATAAAAATTAGCCCTGCAATCGGTGATAAAAGCTGAGAGCTTCCTCTAGAGGGCCATCAAACACAATCCCCCCTTCTCGAAAAACCAATCCTCGTTGGCAGAAACGTTTGAGCAAAACATCCGAGTGAGAAGCCAGGAAAAGAGTTCCAGTCGAAGCCAAGAATTTATCAAGTCGAGCTTGTGCCTTCTCGTAGAAACTACTGTCACCGGCTCCAAAACCTTCATCCATCGCCAAACAATCATGGTTAGTACCAGTAAGAACTGCAAAAATCAATCGGGCGGCCATGCCTTGGCTGTAAGTTTTTACGGGGAGTCGGACAAAATCACCAAGCCCAGAAAATCGAACAACATCGTCGCGAAACTGATCAAATCCACAAAGACTGCCATGCATCATTAAATAATGAGCCTTAATTGCCTGCAAGCCGCTCAGCTCAGGACTTGTGACAAAACTTTTATTAATCATGGGATGAACTTTTACATTCACCTCAAAAACACCGGCAGAATGCTGATAAACACCAGAAATCAGACGCAAAAACGTAGATTTACCTGCACCATTATGTCCAATAAGCGCTACGCGCTCACCCTCATAAACAGTGCAATTGATATCTTCAAGAGCAGTAACCACGGCTCCACCGCCACTCCGACTGAGGCGACCACCGGTAACTGATCGAATCAAAGATGCCTTGAGGCTGCGGGTTTCTGTAGTAGCCACAGGAATATCAAGCCGCACTTGATGCAGACGCAAAGCAACTGGACGCTGCACATCGTGATCCAAATTTGATGAAATAGAAAACAAATGCTCTGTCATGGCGGAAAGACTACTGCTGTTGCCAGGATTTCAGTTGTTGAAGCCAGACAGTTCGCCCAAAAACGCTCAAGTAACGCTCGCGGGCATACTGGCCAAGTCGCAGACAAAGGGAAGGGTCATCAGCCAAGCGCTGCAACACATCTGGCAACGCATCCGGAGTTTGAGGCCAATCAAAACCTGACAACCGACCAACCCAACCCATGCCAGACCGAGGGCAACGAAATGCCAGGGCAGGAATACCTGAAGCCATCGCCTCCAGTTGCACGATACCGAACGCTTCATTGCAGCGGTCAGATGGCAAAACCAGGAGGTTTGCTGCATCCAATTGCGCAAGTTTGTCGGCTTCGCTAAGGCGACCAAGAAACGAAACGCGATCAGAAGCTTGTTGTCCGAACAAATTGACTGAGAGTGCTTCAAACATCGAACGGCGCGGACCCTCACCAACCACCACCAAGTGCCATGAAGCCTGAACCATGGCTAGTGCTCGAAGAAGCCAATCAAGCCGCTTGTAACTATCAAGCCGGCCGATGAAGAGCACCTGCAACGGCGATCCCACCCTTCTCTGCCGCCGCTGCAGTCCCAAAGCCGCATGTTCCTGTTCAGCACTGAGACAACAGGGCAACACGGACACCCGGTGCGGAGGACAACCGCATCGCTGAAGCTCCTGGGCCAGCACAGGCGAAGTGGTCACCACCGCCGAAAGCTCACGCACCAACCTCAAGGCGAGCCACTGATAGATGGCGAACAAAAGGCCATTGACCCCGCGGCCTGGCTCAAGAAAACTATGCCAATGGGCCGTGACCCGGCGGCGAGGGCGGATCAAACGGGCGATCACCAACATCATCAGCACAGCCGGCGATGGCAGATGACCATGGAGAGGTTTGGGGGAGCGAAGCAAATGCCAGAAGACCCGGGAGGGAAGAGGCACATGCAAACGACCGAAAAGCTTTGTGCTGGGGAGACGTTGGCGGGGATATGCCACAGCCAATGGATCCTTGGCTGTTAATGCCTGATGCTGAACGTCAAGGCTGTAAACCGCTCCACCCCAGACGCTGGCCAGTTCATGGGCCACCCGTTCAACGCCACCGTATCCAGGAGGCCATTCACGCAGAAGTTGTTCCACCATCCCTCAACCCCTGCTCGACATACCATCGCTGTAGCGGCTAATCAGCAGCTGCTCGATGTCTCGTGCGATTAGGTCGCAGCGTCCAGATGGAAGCCATCGGGCCAGCTCGGCGATCGCCATTCGCTGACCCTGGTGCTCCGCCAATTGAAATAAAACGTGCTTCTTAACAAGGGGAAAGCCCCGATCCAAAAGATTACGCCAAGCGAACAAACTTTGATTCACATGTTCGAGATGGGATCGGTCATAGGCTTGTAACTCTGCAGCCATAGCTGGGTCCGTAAGCAAGCCGTGCACGAGTGGATAGGCAGGTTTCAGCTCAACTCCAGCGGCCAAGAGCACTTGAGAAAGACCGATTTCCCCCCTATTGATCAAATCATCCTTGGAACCATCGATGGCGTAGTTCAACCAAAAACGCAGCCAAACGGGATGTTGAAGTAGCGCTTGATTGGCGTGAAGCAGAAACGTCTGAAGGTGGTAACGATGGCGCTCGACAGAATCGGTAAGGCCCGCGAGCACCGGCCGCATCTTTGCGTGCTGGGTCGTCCACCGCTCCAGCTGATTCACCAAAGCTTCAGGCGGCTGAACCAGCAGGTTGCTGTCGTTGCAAAGCACCAAAGCCTTCAACTGCCGGTGCACCGCGGGAGCGGAATGAAGCAACAGCGCCAGGTCGCGATAGGCCCCAAGGCAGAGTCCGATGTTGGCCCTGCTAACAATCTGGACCCCAGCTGGTTCCAGCAGCGCGCTGACTTCTGAATCGAGGTGGGGTGATGAAACCACCACCTGCCAACCAGCCGACTGGAGTACCAAAAGTGCTTCATGCCAGCTGTGGGGCATCAACCCCCGGCGATCGTAGTGATGGAAAACCAGTAGCCGTTCCGGGGGCCGTTCAATCCAACGCCGTCGTAGCTGGCCATAGTCTTCACTGCGCTGCAGGAAGCCATTGCGGTCATGACGAAGAGCTACAGCAACATCGGCATAGGCCTGAGTGGAGCGGATCGACGCGGCCAACGCATTAGGCATCTCAGCTGTCGACCACTGCGGGCGAACATCAACGCGGCTATGGGCTAAGGCCTGCCACAACCGCAGCTTGGGCTTGCTGCCGGTGGGGAGCACTCGCAACAAAGGCGCCAAAGCAGCAAGGCTGCTTTGGCGCTGACGCTGTAAAGCCACCGCTGCTGCTGCCAAACGGCGTCTCTCGGAACGATCGACGGACAACCCACGGACCAACCGTAAAAGCCCAAGCCGGATGTTCATCAAGTGCTCTCCGACTGAGTGAGCGGCAACTGCAGCCAGGGGTGACGTTGCTGTAAAACGCGGGAAAGGGCGTACCAGCTGCCGTTAGTGGTGCGATGGCTCATCGATTCGACATGGCTGCGATACACAGCCAGGATTCGGGGGCATTGGAGCCCGTGAAAGCCCGCTTCCACGAGCTTGCACCAAAAGTCGTAGTCCTCCCAGCCGCCTTCGATGTGGGTGTAGCCACCGACCGCCTTCCAGGCACAGCGTCGCACCAGAGCCATCGCATCCACCTCGTTCCCTGCCAAAAGACGTTCACGCTGCCAAATAGCGGAACTCACCAAGGTGCGCTTCTCATCGAAACGCCCAGGCCCCGCCTCAACCGCCAGCAAAGGATGCACAACTGCCAGTTTGGGATCACTGGCATCAGCAAGCGCCAGACAGCCCGCCACAGCATCCGGTAAGAGAACGTTGTCGGCATCGAGCACAAAGCACCAGGGGGCCTGGCTGTGGGCCATGGCGGTGTTGCGTGCCGCCGCCAAACCCGCGTTCTGACCATGGCGGAGAAGAAGGACCCTCACAAAAGGGTGGCCGGCAGTGCTCAAGCAGGCATTAATCCAGCTCTCCACAACGGCCGCGCCGTCATCGGTGGATGCGTCATCGACAACAATTAGTTCAAGGCGCTGCTGAGTCTGCGCACAAACGCTCTGCAACGCTTCGGCAATGCGATCGGCGTAATTGAACAAGCTCACAACAACCCCAGCCAAAGGCGGCCGCTGCCCCAGATCGGGAGCTTGCCAGTCACAGACAATTTCCAACGGAGGAGTGGGGCGGTTTTCTGCCAGGGCTATCGGCGTTTGGCCGGCATGACGAGCCCAAAGCTCGGCAAGCGGGGCATCTGACGGATGGGCCAAACAAGGGGACGACGTTTGCAGAAGATCCCAATCAGCAGGGCAGTGATCTGTCCCTGCACAAACCAATCGTGCCGACCGCATGGCCGCCGCCTGCAACCAACCAGCCCGCAACAGACCTCCAGCAAGATCGTCGATCACCAAATCAGACCAGCCCGGCCAGTAGGCCAGGGCAGGCCCGCTGGGCTCAACACCCACAGTGGGGGATGAAGCCATCTGCTGGACAAGAGCTCGCTCAAAGCCTGCACCAGCCGAACCCAACACAATCAGTTGATCTTCAGGAGGAGGCGTCAGCCCCAAACGGGCAGACCACTGATGGGAATCCACAGCCTGGTGTTGCTGCAACCAACCATTGGCATCGGCCTGAGGGTCGAGCCACCAGGCCGGTAAGCCCAGCGCCCGCAACAACAACACACGCGCAGGCTCGGGATCCAAGATCAATTGATGACCCCGAAGATGAGCTAACCAATGAGCTGCCCGCTCCGGTGGCGGCAACTCCAGGTTGAGGGCGAGCAGCTCCACTTCATCAGCGAATGCCGAAGGCTGGTCTACGGGTAACTTCAACCTCAACTGATGTGTGATCGAACGCTCGAAATCAACACAGCACTGCCCCAGGACAGGTAAGGGAGCATGTTGCAGGAGCAGGTGGGGTCTCAGCTCCAGCCAGGAGGCTCCGCAAGCATTGAGCCGACATTCCGGGGCCAAGTGAACCTTTTGGGTGAGACGCGGTGCGGGGAAAAAGCGATAAGCAAAAAGCCAGTCACGCCAAGCTGAAGGCTGGTTGGCAGAGACAGCGGCCAACGACTTTCTCTCAAAAAAATCAGCAAACGGTGGATAGAACGCAGGCCAGCGACGGGGCAAAGGCTGGCGCAGCAAGCGACGATGCAAGCGTCGAACTCTGACTGAGAGTTTGGGTACCTGCTGTGGACGAAGACTGCGGCGGTGTTGTGGATCAATCAGAGCCAAGGCCTGCTGTCGTTGTCCTGGCGAGGGACGCAACTCTGGAAGAAGCTTTTCCAAAGCCTCGAGTTGCTGCTCTGGGGCTTGAAACCAACGATCGAAATCGACCACAGCGCAAGTCAGAGCAGCCTGCTGAGCGACAGTTATCACCTCCACGTTGTGACGCCACCACAACTGCTGGGCGCGGTTGGCATCCATTCCCACCAATGGACCATCACGCCGCACCAGGGAGGTGACCACCTCTGCCGGATCACGTACCGCCAACAGCAGGCGCAAGGGGATGGCTAGCTCGCGGCAGAGCTCCAGCCACAGCGGCAGCAAACGGCTGCTACGGGGATCTTTGATCGCCCACAACCCCTTTTGCTGATCCACCGCGTCTGAGAGCAAAACACGGAGCTGGTCATGGGCCTGGCGCGTGGCGGGATGCTGCAACCAACCCTCGGGCATGGCCAAAGTGCCCTCTGCCGCCGGCCACCATCGCTGCAGATCAATGAGCAACCGCTCCTGCAGAGCCACAACGGCATCCCACTCGAAATACCCCTCGGGGTTGTGCTGATCACCAGCAATGGTTTCGCCCGGCAGTTCGACCCCCAGTCGCTGCAGGATCCCGCCCAACAGTGAGGTGCCGCTGCGATGCATGCCCACCACCAGCAAAAGAGGAGGCCTGGACACAAGAAGGGCTGCAGGATGGGTTGACGCTAACCCGCATGGCCCTTTGGCTCTCAGCCCGCCCGAACAACTTGGATGGCCCTGGAGACGTCTGCGCCTACCTCATTTCTTAGGCCTTGGAACCCAGAAAGGCGGCACCACCAGCCTGCAACAACTGCTGGAACAGCACCCCGGGGTGTATCTGCCCCCTTGCAAGGAGGTGCACTACTTCAGCCAGCACGCCGAAAAGCCCGCGCGCTGGTACGCCGAGCACTACCGCGATGCCCGGCGCGGTCAACGGCGGGGCGACATCACCCCCTTTTATTTGTTCCACCCTGACGTGCCCGCCCGCATCAGCGCGCTGCTGCCTCAGGCCCGGATGATCGTGCTTCTCCGCGATCCAGTGGAAAGGGCCCTCTCGCAGGTGTTCCACGCCCGCCGACATGGCTTTGAAACACTGGAGGTGGCCGAAGCCCTAGCCGCAGAACCGGAACGGCTGGCATCCGGCAACGCCTACAGCTTCCAGAAGCACAGCTATGTGGCGCGCAGCCGTTATCTGGAGCAACTGGATCGCTATGAAGCCCTGTTTCCCCAGCGGCAGCTGCTGGTGCTGAAAAGCGAGGACCTGTTCACCAACACCTTGGCGGCATGGGAAAAGATCCAAGCCTTCCTCCGGCTGCGGCCAGTCCCGCTGCCTGAATTGCCACGCGCCAATGCAGGCAGCGGTGAAGCAAATTCGGTGCCAGCGGTCGTGCGCGCACAGCTCAGAGACGCGCTTTCAACCACCGCTTCAGGCGTGAAGCAGCGCTACGGAATCGACTGGGGCTGGGGGGAATAGCGACAGCTGATGCGGTCGACCCGACAGGCACACCCCGCACCCGAAGCAGCAACGGCACCGTGAGTGTGGCGAAATGACTGATGCCGTGCTCCCAGAGCCCGTCTTCCCCCCAACAGTCGCCGTGATCAGCGCAGATCAGCACCGTGCCATCCCGGAAGCGGTCCAACAAAGGCGCGAGCTGGCGGTCAACCCATTCCAGGCAGGCGCGCTGGCGGCGGGCACTTTCAACAGCGCTGCAATTTTGATCGCCAAAGGGCACACAGGGGCTGGGCCAACGTTCCCAGCTCGCGCCTTCATGCCAGTAGGGCACATGAGTTTCGCCCACGTTGAGGAACACGAACCGGGGCTGATCCGCCGGCGCTGCGACAAGGCGCTGCTCGAGCCACGCCAGCTGGCACTGCAGGCTCCAGGTGTTGCCCGCGAACTGAAAGTGCTCAAAAGGTTGGGCCAACACCGAGCCGGTCTCGCTGGCGGTGTTGAACCAATCCACGGCACCGCTGCCCAGAGTGAGATAGCCCTGTTGGCGAAAGCCCTCCACCATGTTGGCTCCGCCAAGGCGGAAGCTCTGTTCGCCATCATTGCCGGCATGGCCAGCAAAGGCCATGCGAAACAATTTGCCCACTTTGGGGTTAAGCCACGGCTCTTCGCTGCCGATCACTCCTGGCGTAAACCCCATCCAAAAGGCAGCGTGACTGCCGTAGGTGAAGTAGCTGGGAGCCTGAGCTTTATGGAGAGGAGCGATGGCAGCCAGATGAGGCAACGCACCCTGCCGATGAGCCGCCGCAAACGTGTCGTACCGACAGGAGTCGAGACTGATGAACAGCACATCACTGGCTGCCATGGACAAAGGGAAAGCTGAATAGACGGGTAGGGTATGTCGATGATTTTGACTGCGGGTTCTTGACCACACGGCAGAAACGGCGCTTCATGCTCCTGCCGCAGGAACACACCGTGATGGTGCGGCAAACCTCCAAATGGGGGCAAATCTTTTTGCTTTCGCTCGTAGGCTTGGGCGCCACAGCTTTTACAACAGCTTGGCTCTACCGCATCGATGAGGTGATCACGGTGCAGGGGCGCTTGGTGCCCCAAAAAGGTGGTGTGGAGGTGAAAAGCCCCATCAGCGGACAACTATCCAAAGTGATGGTGGGCAACGGGGAGCAGGTCACGAAAGGCGACTTGCTGCTGCGCTATGACGTGCTCGCTGCCAAGAATCAGGAGGTGACACTGACGCGCCAACTGAAGTTGGAAGAAGACCGCATTGAGGATCAACTGCGGAGCAATGCCCAGCGCCAGGAAACAAGCAAACGAAACATCAAGCTTACGGAAGAAATACTGCAACGCCTTAAGCCCCTCGCATCTGCAGGCGCCATCAGCGAGCTGCAGGTCCTGCAGGAAGCCAATCGACTCGAGAGCCAGCGAGATGAGTTAATCCAGCTAATGACAAAGCGAGAAGAACTAGAGAACGATAGCCGGAGCAGAAGCGAGCAGCTCAAAGGAGATTTGAACCAAGTGCGCAACCAATTGCGTAATGAGGCTGTAAGAGCACCAATTAGTGGAACAGTGTTTGATTTAGCGCCCGACAACGATCGCTACGTCACCACCACTGCAGAACCATTGATGAAAATCGTGCCTTCTGGCCGACTAGGCGGTGAGGTGAATGTGGGCAATCAAGACATCGGCTTCATTCGCCCTGGTAAAAAAGTGAAGGTGCGTGTGAATTCCTTCCCTTACACCGAATACGGCGAGATTAATGGCGAAATCAGCCGGATCGGTGCTGATGCTCTGCCGCCAACGGACCTGATCCGCTCTTATCACTTCCCGGTGGATCTCAGATTGGAGCGGTCCACCCTCGAGACGCGCGATGGCACCACCATTCCCCTTCAAGCAGGGATGACGATCACCACCAATCTGAAGCTTCGGGACCGTCGCTTAATAGAACTGCTTGGTGATCTGTTCAATGATCGCAGCGAAAGCCTCAAGCGACTGCGCCAGCCATGAGTGAAAGCACCATTACCAAAACAGACACGGCCCTCTGGCTGGATGATCAGCCAGTGTCAACCTCCGAAGTGATGGCGGTGCTGCGCAAGGAGCGCAAGTTGCCGGAACTTGTTAGGAATCTGGTACTCGAACGAACCTTGAGCCAAGTGAAACTCCATGAAGGTCGTGAAGAGGAATTAATCCATAACTTCCGTCAGCAACATCAGTTAGAGACTGATGAAGTGTTTTCTAGTTTTTTACAAGAGAACCATCTGACGCTGTCATTACTCAAAGAGAGCCTGAGCCGCCCTGAACGCGTCGTTCGATTCCGAGAAGAGAAATGGGGCCCCAGGGCGAATTCCTTGTATCTCAAACACAAGGATCGTTACGACAAAATCACCTACAGACGCCTACAAGCTGCGAACGCCGATGTAATGCAAGAAGTGTTTTTCAGGCTAAAAGACAAGGAAGACAGCTGGGACACGTTGGCACGTCAATTTCCAAGATCTCAAGCCGACGCCCGTCAAGTCTCAATTCCATGCGGCAGTATTGAAATCCCTTTGCTCGGAGCCCTTCGACAAGCAGGTCCTGGCGTGGTGATCAAACCAATCCGCCTGAACAACAACACAGTGGCGGTGGCGGAACTAGAGAGTATTGAAGCCAGCCGTTTCGATGACGAGCTGCGCACTCTGATTCTGCGTCAGGAATTCGAAAGCTGGCTGCAGGAAGAATGCAGCAGGATGCTGAAAAAGTTGCAGGTACCCGCATGACTTTCTCCACCGGAAGCCAAGAACGGCTGCAACAGCTGCATCGGCTGCCAGCCCTCGCCGGCGCTAGCGACACCAGCATCGAGCGGCTGGCCAGCTCCGCCGAAGAAGTGCGGCTCAGCCAGGGCCAGACCCTTTTGCGAGTGGGGGTAATGGAGACCCATGCCTTCTTATTGCTGGAGGGCACCCTGCGGCTACTGGGACAGGACCCTGTTCTCAAAGAACTTTTCACCATCGGACGAGTGGAGCCAGGCGAACTGGTTGGCGTGATCGATCTATTGCGTCAGGCCCCTTGCGAAGCGGCAATTGCCCGCCAGCCATGCCGGCTACTGAGCCTCCCACTCGAGCTGATCGTTGATCTAGTGCAGGACGATCCAGGCCTCCTTACAAGCCTGCAATCACTGCAGAGCCCCTGCGAAGGGGTCGCTGTGCTGAGCAGCGTTTTGAAAAAAGTGAATCCTCCACCAGCAGACACACAGGCTTGGCTGCGCGAACAGCTCAAGGCGTCCAACGCAAATAGCAACACGACAGACACAGCACAACGGCTGTTGAGCACCGTTTTGCCAAGCAGGGAACAGCGCATGGGTTGTGTGCTGACTCGCGAAGAAGAGGTCCAGCTGCGTGGGATGAGCAACCTGCCCTTGCGATTCTGGGCCTGGACGCCCTCGCGTCCAAGCCCATCAATCGACAATCCTGGTCAGAAAACCACCTCACCAGCTCCGGCACCTACAGCTAGCTCAACCCCTAAGCAACAACTTGAACCAGCCAAGATCTGGAAACCAACTGAAAGCCTCGATCTCGCTGCTGTAGGACTACGTGAAGCCAGCTCCGATGCGGATCTTCAGGGGTTTCGACCGATCAAAGGGCGCGGTCCAGTTGCGGCCAACCTCGCCACTCTGCGTATGGTGGCGCTGGCCTACGGCACGCCCTGCCCGGTGGACGTGCTCGAAAAAACTCTAGAAGGAGCAGTTGAACGCGCAGGATCGGTACCCATTCAGGGCATGGGACAACTGGCAGAAGTCTTAGGCCTGCAAACCCAGGTTGGTGCCGTGAAATTTGATCAACTGCATCGCCTAGAGCTGCCTGTGATGGTGCAGCGGAAGCAGCACTACGCACTGATCACCGAAGTGGGCCAGGGGCGAGTTCTCCTCGCCGATCCCGAGCAGGGTTGGCTGACCCTACCGATGACTGAAGCCCGCGAAACTTGGGGCGAACAGGTTCAGGTGGTGCTACTTAAACGCCTCGATGACACCCCCCAAAAAACATTCGGATGGGGTTGGTTTGCTCCGGTGATTAAGCGCTTCCAGTGGCCACTGATGCAGGTGCTGCTTGCTTCGCTCTTCATCCAGCTCTTCCAACTGGCGAATCCACTCCTAATCCAACAGATCATCGACAAGGTGATCAACCAAAGCAATCTGTCCGCGCTGCAGGTGCTGGGGGCGGCCCTGGTGGCATCAGCATTGTTTCAAGGCCTACTCACGGCGGTACGCACCTGGCTGCTGATCGACACCACAGACCGGATGGATCTGCTTCTTGGCAGCCAGGTGATCGACAAACTGCTGCGCTTGCCGCTGCGCTTCTTTGAAAACAGGCCCGTAGGTGAACTTTCTCAGCGCCTGAGCGAGTTGGGGAACCTTCGAGGGTTCCTCACCGGTACAGCAATTACCAGCGCGCTCGATCTGCTCTTCGCGACGATTTACATCTTGATCATGTTGGTTTACAGCCCGCTGCTCACCGCTGTGGCGCTTGGAACCGTACCGATCTACGTGCTGATGATCTTGTTCATTGCACCGATGTATAGACGCTTGATCCGTAAGCAAGCTCAATTTTCGGCTCGCACCCAAAGCCATCTAATCGAAACTCTGGGCGGGATCCAAACTGTGAAGGCGCAGCACTTTGAACTCAACTCGCGCTGGCGCTGGCAAGAGCGCTACTCCGGCCAGATCGCTGAAGGCTTCAAGAGTGTGGTTTTGGGGAGCAGTGCAAGCGAGGTAGGCAACTTCCTCAACCAGCTGAGCTCACTACTGATCATTTGGGTGGGCGTTTACCAGGTGGTAAACGGTGAGCTAAGCCTGGGACAGATGATCGCCTTCCGAATCATTGCCAGCTATGTGACAGGTCCAATCCTGCGCCTTTCCAGCCTCTGGCAAGGGTTTCAGCAGGTGAGCATCTCCATGGAACGTTTGGCTGACATCGTGGATCAAGTGCCTGAAGCCGGCGAACAGGATGCTGATCAGATCTCTCTGCCCCCGATTTCGGGCCATGTAAAAATCGAAAATCTGCGTTTCCGCTTCGGCAAGCAGGGACCACATCAGATCGATGGCATTGATCTCGAGATTCCCAGAGGGAGCTTCATCGGCATCGTCGGCCAAAGTGGCAGTGGCAAAAGCACCTTGATGAAGCTGTTGCCACGGCTATACGAACCGAACGAAGGGAGGATCCTGATTGACGGTTACGACATCAGCAAAGTGAACCTCAGCAGCGTGCGACAGCAGATTGGGATTGTTCCCCAGGACTGTCTGCTGTTTGAAGGCACGATCCGCGAGAACATCACGATGAACCATCCGGAGGCAGACACCGACTCCGTAATCCGGGTGGCCCGCGCTGCTGCAGCCCACGACTTCATAATGGAATTACCAGAGGGCTACGGGACTCGTCTAGGCGAACGAGGAGCAGGTCTCAGCGGTGGCCAACGCCAACGTATTGCCATTGCCCGCACCTTGCTGCAGAACCCAAATTTGCTGATCCTTGATGAGGCCACCAGCGCCTTGGATTACGACACCGAGTCCACGGTTTGCATGAATCTCCAGCAAGCCCTCCAAGGCAAAACCGTGTTCTTCATCACGCACCGCCTGAGCACTGTGAGGCATGCGGATCGGATTGTGCTAATGCACCAGGGCGCGCTGGCTGAACAGGGTACGCACGAAGAACTGATGGCCATGGGTGGTCGCTACGCCGCGCTGTACGCCCATCAGGGCGATGCCTGAAGCTTCAACACAGAAGCGATGGATTCCTGGGCTTGATCTCCTGCGCTGCACGGCAGTGTTCTTGGTGCTGATCGGTCACGCCAAGCTGCTCCTACCGGATGGGAGCCGAGAACTGTTCAAACAGTATTTTCCGATGCCAGCCGCCTGGGGGGTGGAACTGTTCTTTTCACTCAGTGGCTTCCTAATAGGCCACCGCTGGGTGGCGATGAATCTCAGCAGTGATGGTTCACCGTGGAAAAAGGTAAACAACTTCGTGCGCAATCGCTGGTTGCGCACTATGCCCACCTACTGGCTGCTCTTAACCCTGTTGTTGCTGATTGGTGCGATCAGCTTGGGGCCAGGAGCCGGCCTACAGGCATTAATTAGCAATCTGACGCTCACCAACTGGATAACAGGCACGGCCTACTCGCTTCCTGTGAGCTGGACTCTGGCGATCGAAGAATTCAGTTACATACTGATCGGCGGGAGTGTAATGATCACTCGGCCGCTGCTGCAATCACTTGAACCTCAGTTGCGACGAAAGTGGTTACCCCTGTTTCCAGCACTACTAATCCTGATCGGGGTCCTGAATCGCATGATTGCCGTGCAGACAGGCAACTGGCAGGACCTCAGCCACAACCCCTCTCACCGGCTGGACGCCTTGGCCTATGGCCTGTTGCTGGCCTGCTGGTTTGGTCCACAACAGCTCACCACCGTCAGCGGCCAATGCTGGCGAAAGCGTTGGATACCCACCCTTCTAGTGGCATGTGTATTGATGCTGCAACAGTGGCGCATCAATCTGCTGGTGGACCTCAAACTGACAACACCCAGCGACGCAATGCTGTTCGGCATGCTGATGCTTCCAACCATTGGATTGATCACCAGCGGCTGGGTACTGCTCGCCGCCGTGTGGCAAAGCAGTGGCTCCAAACGCATGGACCATGCCATCCAACACCTGGCCCGGATCAGCTACAGCGTCTACCTCGTGCACATTCCTCTGCGCACATTCATGCTCCGCGAGTGGACTGCAGAAACTGCATTCAACGGTTTAGTGCTGGTCAGTGTTTACCTCGCCCTGAGTATTTTGCTTGGCGACCTCACCTACCGGCTTTTGGAAAAGCCCTTTTTAATTCTCAAACAAGGCCTCGATCGTTCTCAACGGCTTACTGAAGAGCGCGCGACGCCACCACTTGAAGCAACGACAACAGTTACGGCATACAAACGATGAGTGCAAAACGGTTCAAGATCATCTGACAAGAAGCAAGCAACTACTCAAAGACTCAGAGCTTGGACCAGCCACCAAGGAGCCCGTAAACAGTGGCTGGCCCAAGAAAGCACAAAACAGCAATCCCAAGCAAAATATCAAGTCTTTGGATAGGCTCGACAAATCAATGACAAAAGCAGAACAACTACTAAGAAAACCGTAGAAACGCTTCACGAATGCTCAGAGAGCAGACTACGCAAAATGCGCTTAACAAGACTGTTGGAAGTAAGGTGATGGCGTGATAAAAAACTCCTCACCTCGAACTGCTTGTACAATCTCAGAAATAGCAGGAATTTTTGAAGGAGCAGATCCAGAATCCAGCAACGGAACATCGCAATCCTGAACAATAGACGCAGAAATATGCAGGCTCTGCCTAACTCCAACAGGATCATTGACTCCACGATGCAATACCCTTCCAGGCTGAAACGCAACAACAGAGCCACATTTTGACCTAATCAAATCCGTTGAAAGGGGTCGGCTACCATAGTTGATCTCATTTATGTTTTTAACTCGATGAGTCAATGGCGTAGAGATGTATCCAGTCCGGCTTGAAAGCAACATTGACTGACTAGCATCCAGGAAAGATGTTCCAAAGTCACAAAATTCACCCGAAGGCGTATTAAGATTAAGCATTAAAAAAAGACTATGATCAGGCTGATCAAGATCATAGTGCCACCTCATTGACAAGTTTTGATCTTCCGATTTGGTCTGATATGCATAAATACGCCACGGAATTAAACGAATACCATGCGGCAAGTACCGCCGCGACCAAGAACACAATAGATCTTCAATAAAATCATCAAAAAAGCCAGCATCATCCTCATCACCCAGCAGAGAATGAATAGGAAAACTTGTTCTTATTTCCTCAGGATGATATAAGAGAGCCCGCAGCTTCATGCAAATGTCACTCGGCACAAATTCATCAGCAACCAAATAACCCTCACGCCATAAAGAAGACTCTCTAAACCTTAAGAGCTCTTGCGAAAGCTCGGTACGCACACCAAAAGCCTGCTCAACAGCAGATTTCCAAACAAAGAACCCTTGATCGATAAATGCACAAGGATTCTCCTGAGATGGCAGTTGTTTCAAAAAGAGACGCGGTCCGAATTCAAAGCCACTTGCAAAATATTGCTCAAATCGACCATGATTGGCTTGACGAAGGGCCGGATTCAGAATTAAATACATATGTGTTTTTTATAAACCTAGCATGAGGCCGAGATCATTTCAATTCAGCCTAGAACTCATTGGCGAGCTAATTAAAATCGTCATCAGTCAACCACTGTCATTCCTTCAAGTAGACACGGCGCGACTTTACATAACAGAGAAACGACTGCAAGAAGCGAAAAAAGAGGGCGACATAAAACATATGAACGACTCAGATTACTCAATTAAAAATACAGTGAGGCACAATCTTGAAAGCTTAGATCCCAAAATCGCCTTTGCAAGGCCGATGGCCTTGCTAGGCCCATTGCTGGGTGTTGACTCTGTCGTATTCAATCATCCCAATCTAAAGGTATTGATAATAGGACCCCGGACAGAAGCCGAAATACTGTTATACATTTCCAAGGGATTTTCGCCGAGTAACATTTATGGACTGGACCTGATTACATACTCCGAGTTTATTGTTGCAGGCGATATGCATAATATTCCATTTTCCGATAATTTCTTTGATGTTGTTGTTTTCAGCTGGGTATTAGGCTATAGCTGCAATCAAAAACTTGCAGTAAAAGAGGCTAGAAGAGTATCAAAATCAAATGGTCTGATTTGTATAGGCGAGCAGTGGGATCCAATGCCTGTTGACCAAGTTTCCAAAGAAATGGAGCGCATTCGAGGCTACAGCCTAAAAGGAACAGTAACTAATTCCGCAAGCCAATTGATCGAGTTGGTAAAACCATTTTATGAACAAATCATTTTCAGCAATGAGCCGCTGGAGCAAGACAAAAATAGAGTTGGCTTGATTACCTGCATCGCAAGGGCAACCACAAAAAACTAAAAACCCAGACATAAAGTTTATAGCTCACTACTTAAGAAATTACTTCATATTCAAGGGGCCGAACGGAAAGCTTCGGCAAATAAAAATTTTCATGCAGGGTGTTTACGGTAGTTTCCTTTTAGCAACAAGATTTATCAACGAAAGCTGCTGGGGCAAACACTCGTTTAAGGAATAACGATCAAGGATGGTTTGGCGTGCTTCAAATCCCAATCTTGCGGCAAGACTTTGGTCGCGGAGTAACCGATCAATGGCTTGAGCCAATTGCAAAGGACTAAAAAAGTCAATTAATAAGCCATTTAAGCCATCAGTAATCACTTCCTCTACGGGTGCAGTAGCGGAACCCACCACAGGTGCTTGGGAGCTCATCGCCTCCAGTAAACTCCAACTCAGGACAAAGGGATAGGTCAGATAGACATGGGCCGCGGTGATGCGCAACAACTGCAAGAAGGGGCCGTAAGCCAAGGAACCGGTGAAGTGCACCCGGGTCAAATCAATCTGGCCTTCTAATTCCTGCAGAAACACTGTTTTCCAGCTTCCCCCTGGAGCCGGCTTGCCGTAGCTGACCCCTTCCTGTTCTCCAACAATCACCACCCGTGCCTCTGGATGCAACCGCTGCAGGCGTGGCAGGGCTCGCAAA
>MDSW01000623.1_pt1 | contig 17674 bp, 13 predicted proteins | sample 811171 | NCBI WGS metagenome assembly MDSW01 (sample SAMN05326641, study PRJNA326480) | marine metagenome | isolation source: seawater | place: Atlantic Ocean: North West | collected 2012
AAGAAAAACTGGCAAAGTAAATACTAACAAAAGAAATAACCTAAGACCTGCCCTATAAGAATAGTTCTGTAATTGATTAGATAAATTATACAGATCAAATAATAAAAAAGCAATAAACATCATCCCAACTCTCTCGGTAATTAATTCTTGCTGCAAATAAATAAAACCTACAGTAACTAATGTAATCGGAATAATAGATGGAAGGAGGCGAGTAAAAAGCAATACATTCTTACGGAATCTAAATACGAAAAAACAGAAAACTAGTAAGAATAAGACTATATACAGAACACTTAGATCTATCCCTCCAGTATCTGATATTGTCTTTGCACCCATAAAATAGGGTAATCCAATAACATATAAAAACGATAGAGAAGTTGAAATAATTAATCTATCAAAATCATTAAAGCTAAAAAACCTCTTTGCGATAAATAATGGCAAGATAAATAATGCCAAGTTATGTGTGAATATTGAAATTAGAATTAATATCCAGGAAAAGTAATTTTTTCTTTCTAATCTTGAATATGCAAGCAATAAGATTACTGTTGCATAAAATTGCCTATAAATATTCTCATAACCAAATAAAAAAGGGAAGCTAGTTACTAGAATAATTAGAAGTCCATTATTAAGTTTATAATACTTCTCTTTTAATGAAGCCTTATACAACACATATATCCAAAGGATATCCATTATAATGAATGCTCCTAACTCTGAATTAGTAATATAATAAACAAGCCTGATTCCTAGCCAAAAAACAAATTCTCTCAAATAATAAATATGAAATGATGTAGTTTTCATTTCAATAGCATAAGTAAGGATATCCAACTCAAAAGAATTAAAAACAAATGCATTTAAGCGCACAATTAGCATAAATATAACTACTGACGGCAAATAAACAAATCTAAATATATCCCTGTTTTCCATAAGGATAGTAATAATCCCTAGAATAAATAATAAACTAAAAGCAATTAATTCCATCAATTAACTTGTTTAAGATAAAAGAAATAAGAATATAATGCTAACAACATACTAATAGCCGAACAAGTATAAATAACAACTAGAGACTCTATCTCAACATTAAGATTCTGTGTAAAAGCAAACAAAAATGAGAGAAGAATTGCAATAATAAATATCATTGCCATCTTATTCCTAACCTTACTAGTATGCGCTATCTCTAAAGAAAGGAAAGGCTGATATAAAGTAGTTGATATAAAGATAAGAAGAAAACTATAACTTATATTATTCAATAAATCTGTAGTTCTTAAGGCATCTACAGTAGTAAAATTCCCTCTAACAAACAAAAGATCAACCAGATCATATCCATACAACTGAAGACTAATAATTAAGAGAATTCCTATAAAAAGTGAAATCAAAATAGAGTATAGCATAAACATATTATCCTTCTTTATAGATAACCTCCTTAATAGTAATGTGCTAATATTCGCAATAACGGCTGTCAGTATCGCATTAAGTATAAATATTGAATATGTAAAATAAGTAATAGATACACCCCCATCACTACCTGAAATAAATCTAGAAGTAAAGATAATTATATTTGCAAAATTACCTAGAATTAAAGTTGGGATATTAAACTCATTCCTTCCTAAAGTAAGATGATACCCATTATTTTCGCCTCTCATTGGAATAATATAAAAATAAATAACTGATATATAACCTAACAACCTAGAGATAACAAATCCAAGAATATTAAATAAGAATAGTAAAGGATAGATAAACAAAGTTACAACCAATTCATTGACTGAGGTAGCTATAGAATATCTCAGAAATTTTCCTTGAGCCTGCATAATTGATAAATAAACTGAAATATAGAAATTAAGACACACTATTAGACTTAACAGAAAAGACATGAAGAATAGAAATACTGAATATTCCGAATCTAGAAATATAATAACTAGAACCTGAATTATTTGAACTATTATAAATACCCAAAACATTATTAGCTTTAATGACTTATCTGTACGATTTAATGAGAGCTTCTTATATTTATTAATAATCTTCGTGACTCTAGGTAATAAATTAGCTCTCATTGAATTACCAGAAGTAAACTGCGAAAATATGCCGGTAATAGACTGTAACATCAAGAAATGAGCATAAATCAAAGAGGACGAAAGAATTGAAGCAACAACAATTTCTCTTATAAGGCCAAGAAATTTTTGTACTACATTTGACAAGAATAGACTTGAGAAATCCTTTCCAGAATCAGATTTAATTGCTTCTAGGATTTTCATGATATTATCTTACGCCAATTTGAAGATATTCAAAACCATACTTATTTATTTGCCTAGAAGAAAATTGGTTTCTACCATCAATAAATAGATTTCCTTTCATCTTTAATCGCATTAAATCAAAATCAGGACTTCTAAATTCTTTCCATTCAGTAACTAATATTAAGGCATCAACAGAGTCTAACGCGGTATATTTATCCTTACAATAATTAACATCAAAACCTTTTAAATAAAACCTAGCCTCGTTTGTTGCTTTTGGGTCATATGCATTAACCATTCCACCTGCATTAATTATTGCTTTAATTAAAATTAAAGCAGGTGCTTCTCGCACATCATCTGTCTCAGGCTTAAATGAGAGTCCCCAGACAGCAATCTTTTTCCCATTAAGATCAGAACCTAATTGACTAGTTAATTTTGAGAATAAAATCTCTTTCTGTGCTCTATTAACTGCCTCAACAGAAGTTATTAGTTCTGGTTCGTATCCTTGATTATTTGCAATCCTTATTAATGCTCGCACATCTTTAGGAAAACAACTACCCCCATAACCACATCCTGGATAAATAAACTTATAACCTATTCTTTGGTCACTACCGATACCCCTACGCACTTGATTCACATCTGCATTTACACGCTCACATATATTTGCAATCTCATTAATAAAAGAGATCTTAGTTGCAAGCATAGCATTAGCCGCATACTTAGTCATTTCTGAAGATCTGATATCCATAGCAATAAATCTATCACTACTTAAGGTAAAAGGGGAATACAAATCTCTAAGCAGAAGCATTGAGCTATCATTATCTGCTCCAACAACTACTCTATCAGGATGCATAAAATCTTTAATAGCAGCTCCTTCCTTTAGAAACTCTGGATTAGATACAACATCAAACGTTAATTCTGAATCCCTCGAATCAAGTTCCTTTTGAATAATGAGTCTTACTTGATCAGCAGTACCAACTGGAACAGTCGATTTATTAGCTACAACAATATGATTCATTATATTTTTCCCAATAGACTCAGCTACCTGAAGGACAAATTGCAAGTCAGCAGATCCATCAACACCCATAGGAGTTCCAACAGCAATAAATACAATATTAATTCCTTCTAAAACATCCTTAATATTAGTTGTAAATCTTAAAGTCTCTCTTTTTTTATTTTCTGCAATCAGTTCAGATAAGCCTGGCTCATAGATAGGAATAATTCCTTTCTTGAGTTTTGATATCTTCTGATCATCAATATCATAACAAATCACATTATTTCCCATCTCAGAGAAACAAGCTGCCGCAACTAAACCTACATATCCGGAACCTATTACCCCAACCCTCATATTAATTAACCTCCTTAATTAATGCAACTAAAAGACCAATTATGAAACTTATGGCCCCACCAATAATACTCCAAAATAGAATGTCATCTTGCTTATATCCAACTTTAGCAAAGTCTTGGATAAAAGAAATAGGTTTGAGAAGCTCTCTTCTTGTTTCTATATCTTCTCTAAGTCTAGCTAACGTAATCATCTCATTCTGAACCTGAACATTGCCAGTTACAGTATTAGAACTTGATACCGACTGGCGTGTCGGATCTAACCTAACTTTACTAAGATCAACCATCTCTTTATTTATATCCTCTAATAAATCTAAGCATGATGCTTGATATAACTTATAATATGAACTAACATATTGATTATTCTCAAAATAATAAATCAAACCATCACTAATTTCAGAAATTTTAGTAAAATCAAAAACTGTAAGAGAAACCTCAAACATCTTAATAGGATTAGATTTATTATCCTTATCCTTCTCATATAATTGCTTGGCTGAGATACCTCTAATTTCTTTTATCACATCCTCATCTAAACCTAATGATATTGCTAAAGATCTATAATCTGAAGCATCAACACTAAGTTGTAAATGATTAATTAAATCAATAGCAGTTCTTTGGCTTGCAAGTTCAGAATCTTTCTTATCATATAAAGATATCCCAGAAGTGCAAATTGCCTTATTTGTATAATAAGGAGTCTTAAGATTCTGAAAAACAACTACAGAGATAATCCCTATAAAAACGAAAGCTAATAATAATCTTTTATTTCTACTACTAAACTTAACAAAGTTTGAAAATAATCCACCTAAACTTAATTCTTTTTCCATTTTTTATTATTTAATTATTTCTAAATATAGCTTTTTAAAAAACCTCTTTAATACGCAAAAAACTGAGATATAAGAAAAAAAGCCCCTAAATAGGGGCTTAAATTATATCTACAATGTTTTAATTAATACTCCCATAAATCATGCTCTAGATTAAATATTTCAGCCTTAATCCGATCAGCTTCTAATAAAGCATCTAAACCAACCATATACTCATTTACTCTTCTATCCATCGGGTTTGACTCTTTTACAATAGTTGAACTAAACATTCTTTTCCAAAAAATATCATCATAGGTTCTTCTCTCAGCATCATTCTTTACAAGATTAAATACCTCCGCATTAATCAAGACTTTTCTTGATTCAGGAAAATGAATCCAAAATATTGGAGAAAATGTCCCAGTTAATTGTCCTGTAACCTCATCTACGTCCTCTTGTAATGGAGCTATTCCAATAATACGCACATCCATAACTGATCTCTGCTTATCAAAAAACCATTCCTCTTTTAATCTCCATTTTTTTACACTATTTCTATTGAAATATGTTTTAATTGCTTTTCTTTCTAGAGCCTCTTCTTCAGTCATCCCTTCAGCAACTTTATCCCAGTTTACAGCCTCATCAATCGTTTCACCAGCTCCTCCAATATTCTTAATCTCTTTTGAAGTCATAGGCTCCCTAAATTCATCATCATAAACAGCATTACCATATGCTGTAAGACTACCCTCTTGCACAGCACTATAAATTACATCAATTAGACTTTTTCTATCATCAGTTACAGCTGCACCTGGTATTCCATCATTCTCTGGGTAATAAAATGGATGATTAATCTTTTGACGTAAATCAATCTCTCTCCAAATCTTACGAGACCACATAACATCAGCCTCTCTTAAATGAGTATATTGTTGAACCTTCTTATTATGATGCCTATCTTTCTTATAAATAGAATTCATGTCCTCTGTAGACAAGACATCTTGCGCATCACCACTTACAATTATAAATATTGAAGCAATAAACAGTAATATTATTTTTTTCATAATGTATTTATTTTATAGTTAACACAACTGGATCTAAAGATCTAGTTGCTGTATTCTTAGCATCTACTCTTCTAGCTGTTATCTTTGAGATTGTTATTGTATTCCCTCTTTTAGTATTTTTAATAATCCCCTCCATTTTCTTTGTGAATTTAGGGGACTTAGCTATATCACTCTGTTGCTCCCCCTTATACATTCCTGTAAGTTTGAATGAGGTGATCGAATATCTCACCCCTTTAAAATCAAAATCCTTAAGTTTTGCAGACAAACCACCCGCTGTAACCATTTTCATCTTATCAATAAAAAGCTCTCCCTTAACGTTATTTGAAAATCTAACTGAAGCTTTTGGTGGAGGGACCTCTTTTACTCTAAATTCCATTTCACCCATTTTTTTCTTCCTTCCATCCACTTTAGCATACAAACTCACCATCGCCTTACCTTTTTTGGAAGGTCTTGCCTCATACTCTCCTAAAGATCTCTTAGTTGCAGAAATGTTTCCATTATTTATTTGCGCTGTTATTTCTCCAGCAGTATAACCAGGCACCGAAACTTTTAAAGGATTATCTACTTCTAGATAAAGGATATTCATATTTACAGGTGAAACAACAGCAGTTTTTGCAGCAACAAGATATTCTCCTTTAAAAGGATAAAATTTTGTACCTGTCTCTGTTTTCATTGAAATTAACCCCCCCCATTTCTTTAAACCCTCTGATGAAGTTTTTATCTCAAAAACACCTATACCATTAGAAACCTCTAAAGCCTGATAATCTACTCCCTCAGTGCCTATCATTCTAAACTCCCCCCCTCCTAGACTATCATACTCTCCAACATAAATACTTGGATTTTGATTCTCATTCATTGCTGTTATAAATACCTCAGCTTTAAAAGGATCCCCTCTCAGAACAAAATTAGATTGAGGAATCTGAATACCTTTTGCGGAAGTAAACTTTAATGACTTAGCGTCGATATTTCTCTTTAAATAACTAATCACATCAGCCTCAATATTTCTCACATCTGATTGTATCTTAGAAAGGATAGTTAAAGCTCCAACAGATGGCATATCAACAAAGTTATATGCCTCCCAAGATTGTTTCTTCTTTCCTGTGCCTTTATTAGAAACATCAAAAACCATATTAATTTCTTCAACTAATGCTTCATTAGTGCTAACTATATTAATCAGAAAATCTCTATACTCTGCTATTTGCTGCTTTAAAACTGAAGCCTTCTTTACTTTCTCAAGACTCTTAGGGTAAAACAGATCTCCAGAAGCATCTCTATTGTCTTTATTGCCTAACCAAGCAATAGGCAAACGCTTTTGTGAATCAGTTAATTCAAGGAATTTTTTACCTTCGATTTTCTTTTCTTTTATAGGCTCATTATCTTCATCCAATATATCATTAGCATTACCTAAGTATACTTCACCATCTACTTGTCTTACTAACTGATACTTCATCCCTTGAATATATAAAACAGTAGCATCTGCTTTATCTCTTACTGAAAAAGCCTTATCTCTTACTTCTTTGTACTTTTCTGGATTATTTAATGCAGCATTATCAAAAGCATCATAAGTTGCAGTATTTTTTAGATTAAAGTTAGTAGTTGTTCTCTCTATTCCTTTATTTACCTCAAAAAAGGAATTTAAAACCTCTTTCGAAACATTTAATGCAAGTAATGCTGTAAGCACTAAATACATCATATTAATCATCTTCTGTCTTGGCGTCTGTTTACCTGCTGCCATATTTTATATATATTTTATGGTCTAAAAAATTATTTATTAGGATTCATCGCATTAAGCATATTCGCATATACCTTATTCAATTGCTCTAAATTATCTGCCAAAGACCCTACTTGTTCTTGGAATCTCTTAGAGTCTTCTACTGAAGTTTGTAAATTTTGCAAGAATATTGTAGTTGCTTCCATTTGCTGATTCGAAGTTTGCAATTGCAACTCATATAGTGAATTCAAAGCATTCATATTTTTGACTCCTTCTTCAATTTGTGAATTATACTCTGAGATACCTGAAGCAGCGGTAACTGTCTCATTTAATTGTTTTGCAGACTCCCCAAATGCTCTTAAACCCTCATTTAAACTTTCAACTAATTCATTGTCAATTTTTGCTTTAGCTAACGCATCATCTAATTGCTGAGCCGGTCTTTTTGCAGCATTAGGATCTTGCATGTGTGCAAGTTCAGGATATACTAATGACCAGTCATGCTCAACATGTTGCTTCTCAAAAGCAGAAAAGAAGAAAATGATTGCCTCCATACCAAGACCAGCAGCTAACATGTATGATGCTCCAGGGTAATGCTCAATTTTAAATAACGCTCCTAAGATCACAACTGCAGCTCCCCAACCATATAATTTTGGCATCATTAACTTGTACCATTTTGCTTCTGTTACTTGTTCTATTTTATGAATCAAACTCATTTCTAATTCTTTTTATTATTAATTAATGTTATTATTCTATTGAAAATCTTCTTTATCCCGACCTAAGAAATCGATTGCACACCTAAAGCCAATATAAGATTTAGCTGTATCTTGATATTCAAAGGTTCTTGTACTCGTTTGTATAAAATAAGCTATATCTTTCCAGGAGCCTCCTCGAATTGACTTTCTTTTTAAAACCTCATGATCATCCTCCTCAGCATTATAATGATAGTCATTATTCATATCATGAGAATAAGAATAAGCTGATTCATCATAAGCATTTGATGTCCACTCAGCCACATTGCCTGACATATCAAAAAGTCCATACCCATTAGGATTATAAGAGGCTGTCTTAATTGCTTTGATTCCTCCATCAGCTACATAATTCCCTCTGAGAGGTTTAAAGTTTGCTAAGAAGCATCCTTTCATGTTTCTTGTATAAGGTCCGCCCCAAGGATACGGAGAGGCATCTAATCCTCCTCTAGAAGCATATTCCCATTCTGACTCAGTAGGTAATCTAAATTCAGGTAATAAAGGCTGTCTAATCTTTCTTAAATATGAATTCATCATCTTAGTTCGCCAATTAGCAAAAGCATTTGCCTGCTTCCAGTTTACTCCAACTACAGGATAATCATCAAAAGCTGGATGCCAGAAATAATTTTTAGTATAAGGATCATTAAATGAATAAGAATAATCAATAGTCCAAGTCAAAGTGTCAGGATAGATCTTAATCTCAACATATGACAAAAATTCACTTCTATCTCTTTCACCTGCAGCTCCTTGCTCTCTATTAGCTTTTATAGCAGCAGACTGAATATCCAAAACTTGATATTTATATATATACTTTCTAACATCAAATTCTCTTTTACCTTCCAATCTTTCATGTTGTGGGAGATACATCTCCTCTTCAAGTATTTCTCTAACCTCCTGATCATCCCACCTTATCTTTTCTTTCCAATTAATTCTTGCAGGATCAAAGAAATTACCATCTTCATCTTCTTCAATCAAGTGACCTTCAATACCAGCTTCACCTAAAATAATATGAGCTAAAGAATCTCTCACCCAGTTAGTAAACTGACGATATTCATTATTTGTGATTTCTGTTTCATCCATATAAAATGCACCAATAGAAACTGTTTTTGATTGAGAAACATTTGCAAAAGGAACATCTTGATCAGATGGCCCCATATTATAACTTCCCTGAGGAATAAATACCATTCCATAAGGGTCTGTTGGGTTCCACATTGATCGATCCTGAGCCCCAATTAGCTCTCCATTACCAGATCCTCCACAAGCACTCAATAATGCTACTATAGAGATTAATAAAATTGTTTTTTTCATATTCATATTTTTTTATCACCTAAGTGAGTTAAAATCTTGTTTTATAAGAATCTAGGATTCTTGTATTTTGAAACTGCATTATTTCTTTTTACTTTAAAATTATAACCTAACATAACTTCTAAAGAGTTACTCATTGGGTTTTGCATAGTAACATCATAACCTAATCCAAATCTTAAATCTTTATTAATATTCATTCCTGCTAAAACGATTAGTCCTTCATCTAACCTATAACTAACGCCACCCCACATCTTATTATTGTATATTAAGTTAGTATTAATATCCAGTTGAGATGTCGCCCCATCAGATTTTAAATATATCGAAGGGTTTAAAGACAATACTGGGTCTATCTCATGATAATATCCTGCTATCAAAAAATAATGCCTTGTTAAATCAAATTGTTGGCCATCACTCCATTCAATGGTTGGCTCCGTCATGTGCGCAGAAGAAAGTCCTATATACAAATCTTGAGTATTAAAATATACTCCAGCACCTAAATCTAACTTAGATCCTTTGACGTCCCCATCAGGAATAGCTGGATCACCATCTTCAGCCTCATCTAAGGATCCTCCATCTAAACCACTCTGAAACATACCAACAGACATTCCCATTCCTATCTGACCAACTCCTATTTCAGTTCGATAAGCATAAGAAGCCTGTAATCCTAGATTACTAAACTGAGCAATATTATCCTTAACTATGTTAAGCCCTACACCTCCATTCAACAAAGGAATCTCACCATCAATACTAAAATTCTGAGTAGACGGACCTCCTTCAAATCCTATCCACTGTGACCTATGCAAAACAGACGTAGCAATACCCCCCCTACTTCCAGCAAAACCCGGGTTATTAGCTAACTTATTAAACATATTCTGACTAAACTGAGGAAGTTGCTGTGCAGAAACACCAACCACTGATAGCAAAACTAAAAATAATACCAATATTCTTTTCATCTAAATCTTTCTCTAAAAAAAATCTGGCGCTAAAATAAACATTTTTTAAGACTTTTACAGAAAAGTACACACACATCTTATATGCTTATAAGATAAAATCAAGTCAAATAACTGTTTTCCAAATGGTTTGCTAAAGAAATTTTTTCTGGGTTTTTATCCATCTATCAGGGATTTCTCCCTGATTAGCTATTTCATAATCTCTATATGAACAAGCAACATAATAATTCTGAAGTGCTTTAACCCCTTCTTTTCTAAAAGGGACTCCCATCCACCATCTTCCGCTAGTCTGGCTTTTATAAAAAACAATTTCATTCTTACCGTCTTCAAATGCGACTGTATATTTTGCACAATCTTTAATATTGGGGTTCAATTCATTCTTTCTTATCTTATATCCATCAACAAAATACCAAAGCATCTCGGCAAGTAAATACGCTGTCTGGTAGTTTAAATCTAGATCCTGATTATACTCAAATAATCCAACTGCTGTAATCTTATCGCTTACGCCTGCATAGCGCATAATCTTACAAGCATCCTCGCCATTTAATCCATTTGGCGAAGCATAAACATTAGCTCCTGCATATGCATACTGAATAGCAGAGATATCGAAGCTTAAGAAATCAGTATTTCTCATAATTGGCTCCACCTCATTAAAGTGAGCCTTCAAGTCGCCTAACCTGATAGCATCAAAATTCATTGCCTCCAACATATCAGTAGCAATATTAGACACTAAATAAGACTGATATCCTAAATTTGTATAATGAAAAAGGCGGCTAGGATTATGAGAAATCATCTTTCCCAAATGAGAGAAGGAGGCTAACCTATCATTTTCTAGGCCAATATCAAATCTACTGTCAACTGTGGTTAAAGTCATGAATCTATCTAATGAAGCATAAGCTTTATAGACAGCATAACTGACATCATGACCACCTCCAATTATAAACGGAATAATCCCACTATAAAGAAGCTCCTTACAAACTTTCTCAACAATCTCAAATGACTCTTTTCTAGTAGGCATTAATCGAAGAACACCCAAGTCAACAATCCTTGGGAGGTCCTGATGATGGAAAGAATAGAATAAGGCTCTTATTTTACAATCAGCCTCTGATGGTGAATTTTTAGACCCATCATATTCCGATATATTAAACACTGCTATCTCGGAAAATTTTACATCAGGAAAAGAATCTTCAGTATGAGTACCAATTCCTCTACCAACTTGAGTAGTTTCCCACTTTTCTTTATCAGAATAAGATTCTGAACATACTGGAGAAAAATAAGATTGAATATCTATCATTCTTTCCTCTTAAATCTAGTCCCTTTATCTGGTTTCTTTTCCCATAAAGCAAGACATTCCTGTCTTGTTAAATCTTTGGGCTCAGTTTCTTTTGGGATTTTCACATTTATTTTTTTTCCTTTTTCAGTGCTGACTTGAATAAAAGGCCCGAACCTTCCATTAAGCACTTGAATTAAGGGGTCCCCTTCAAAATTAGCAATTAATCTATCCTTATCTAACTGAATCTTAACTTTTATTAGTTCTATACTACGATCCAAACTAATTGTCAAAGGATCTTCTTCATCTGTTTTTTTGATAGATGTAAACTTTCCGTCATACCTTAGATAAGGACCAAACCTACCTATTGAAGCTACAACTTCTTTTCCTTCCCATTCTCCAACTAATCTAGGAAGCTTAAATAAGTCCATTGCATCTTCTAATGTAATTGTTTGGATTTTCTGACCCTGAATTAAAGAAGCAAACTTTGGTTTTGGCGCATCCTCACCTTCTTGCTTCTCTCCAATTTGAACCATAGGACCAAAAGGTCCTATACGGGCAAAAACTTTATTACCAGTTATAGGATCAATCCCCAATTCTCTTTCCCCAGATGCTTTTCCAACACTACCAATTACAGTTTCTACTTTAATATGGAATCCACTATAAAAAGAAGCAATCATTTCATTCCAAACTTTTTTACCTTCGGCAATCTCATCAAATTCGGTCTCCACAGATGCTGTAAAACTATATTGCATAATATCTGAGAAATTTTCTACTAAAAAATCAGTAACAACAATACCAACATCTGTTGGGAAAAGCTTTTTATTTTCAGCGCCAGCAATGGATGTTTTATCTGATTTTATAAGATTTCCATCTTTTAGTGTTATAACTTGAGAAATGCGCTCGACTCCTTCTCGACTTTCACTCTCAACATATCCTCTTTTTTGGATAGTAGTAATTGTAGCAGCATAAGTTGATGGTCTTCCGATCCCCAATTCCTCCATCTTTTTCACTAAACTTGCTTCAGCATATCTTGCAGGAGGACGAGAAAATTGTTCAGAAGCAACAACTTTAGATACCTCTAAAGAATCACCCTCTGAAAGTTTAGGCAACATCCCTTCTTGTGTTTGATTATCATCATCCTTCCCTTCCAAATATACTTTCATAAACCCTTCAAAAGTAATCACCTCTCCTTTTGCAACAAATTGTTTGTCTGTATTTGACAAATTAATTTTTACATTAGTCCTGTCAAATCTAGCATCTGTCATCTGGGAAGCAATAGTTCGTTTCCAAATAAGATCATACAATCTCTGATGAGAGCTATCACCTTCTATCGTTCTATTACTCATATAGGAAGGTCTAATTGCCTCATGAGCCTCTTGCGCTCCCTTAACTTTATTAGCATATACTCTTCTTTGATAATAATCTTCCCCATATTGTGATGAGATTTCTTTTTGTGCAGCATCTAAAGCATCATTAGATAAGTTAATACTATCAGTTCTCATATATGTTATTTTACCTGCCTCATAGAGTTTTTGAGCTACTACCATAGTTTGATTAACAGAGAACCCAAGCTTACGTGAGGCTTCTTGCTGTAATGTAGAAGTTGTAAATGGAGCAACAGGAGACTTCTTAGCTGGTTTCTGTTGCAAAGAACTAACGGAGAAGGTAGCCTCCGCACATTTTTGCATAAATGCATAAGCATCATCATTATTATTAAACTTTTGAGGTAACTCTGCTTTTATTATGTTTCCATCTAAATTTGTTAAAAACGCTATTACCTTATAAGATGAAACAGAAGTAAACCTACTGATCTCATTCTCACGATCAACAATTAAACGAACAGCAACTGACTGAACTCTACCAGCAGAAAGTCCTTGCTTAACTTTTCTCCAAAGAACAGGAGAGAGCTCAAAGCCTACTAACCGATCTAATACACGTCTTGCCTGCTGGGCATTTACTAAATTAGTGTTTAAATCTCGTGGATTTTCTACAGCATAAGCAATTGCTTTCTTTGTGATCTCATGAAAAACAATTCTTTTAGTTTTCTTTACATCTAGTTTCAATGCTTCTTTCAAATGCCATGCAATAGCTTCTCCCTCTCGATCCTCATCAGTTGCTAGCCAAACAACATCAGCTTTTTTTGCAATACTCTTTAAATGACTAACAACTTTTGTTTTGTCTTCTGAAACCACATAATTAGGCGTAAAACCATTATCAATATCAATTGCCATCCCTCCTTTTTTAGGTAAGTCTCTAATATGACCGACACTAGACTCTACAACAAAGTCTTTACCTAAAAAGCCTTGTATAATCTTCTTTTTTGCTGGAGACTCTACAATAACTAAGTTTTTTGCCATAACTTTTATATATTTATATTTCGGCAAATTAAAAGAACTTTTTTTAAATAAAAAGATAAAACCTAATGACAGTTTGTATTATATTATTAAAATAATATAAATAAAAAGCAACTCTGTCATATTGTCAGTTTTTATTATTTTTGCCTGTTGAGAAAAGAATAGAATGAGCCAAAATAAATTATTCAAACATAAAATTGTCGAAAATAGGCAGGGAGAAGTTTTCAAATTATACACTAAAGCAAAGAGAACGCGAAAAATGTATATTGAAAGCTACGGTTGCCAAATGAACTTCTCAGATAGCGAAATTGTTGCGTCTATCCTTGCTGAGCAAGGATTCTCTACTACAACAGATATCACTAATGCAGATATAGTATTTGTAAATACCTGCTCTATTAGAGAAAAAGCTGAACTTACCGTACGAAAACGATTAGAATTCTACAACTCAATTAAAAAAACCAAAAATAAAAAAATGCTAGTCGGGGTCTTAGGGTGTATGGCTGAAAGATTAAAGGAGCGATTCTTAGAAGAAGAACAATTAGTTGACATTGTTGTAGGACCCGACTCCTATAGAGATCTACCAGAACTAATAAAAGAAGTCGAGAACGGAAAGAAAGCTGTAAATGTTATACTTTCACTAGAAGAAACATATGCAGATATCAATCCAGTAAGACTAGCAAGCAATGGAGTGACAGCTTTTGTGTCAATTACTAGAGGTTGTGATAATATGTGTTCTTTTTGTGTAGTGCCATTTACTAGAGGGAGAGAAAGAAGCAGAGACCCTGAAAGCATTATAAAAGAATGCTCACAACTATTTCATGATGGATACAGAGAGATTACTTTATTAGGACAAAATGTAGACTCTTATTTATGGTATGGAGGAGGAGCAAAGAAAGATTTTAATAAAGCAAGCGCTGAATCAAAAAGAAATAGCTTAGAATTTGCTGGATTACTTGAAAAGGTAGCTCAAATAAATCCGCTATTAAGAATACGATTCTCTACATCAAACCCTCAAGACATGAGTATTAATGTCATTAATGTTATATCTAAATATAACAACATCTGCAAATACATTCATCTTCCTGTCCAATCAGGAAGCACCAGAATCTTAGGGCTAATGAAAAGAGGATATAACCGAAAAGAATATTTGCAATTAATTGATAATATTAAAAAAAGAATACCTGACTGTGCTATTTCAATGGATATGATCGTTGGCTTTTGCACAGAAACAGAAGAAGACCACAAAGAAACGTTATCTTTAATGGATTATGTAAAATATGACTATGGGTATATGTTTAAATATTCTGAACGACCAAATACTCCGGCTGCACGTATAGAAGATGATATCTCTGAGAAGCTAAAACAAAAACGACTCTCGGAAATTATCATGAAACAACAAGAGCATTCTTTTTTAAATATGCAAAACAAGATAGGAAAAACCTTAGAGGTACTTATTGAAGGGGTTTCTAAAAAATCTAATCAACACTTTTATGGCAGAACAACTTATAATTCAACAGTAATCTTTGAAAAAGGAGACTGTCAACCTGGAGAATATGTAAAAGTAAAAATTGAAGACTGCACCTCTGCAACCTTAAAAGGAAAAGTAATCTAACCATGAATACACAACAAATAAAACAAAGATTCGGTATTATCGGAAATAACTCAGAACTAGAACGCGCAATTGATGTTTGCCTGCAAGTAGCTCCAACTGAGATATCTATTCTAGTTATTGGAGAAAGTGGAACAGGAAAAGAAAGCATGCCGAAAATTATACATCAGAATAGCAAACGGAAGCATAATCCATATATTGCAGTAAATTGTGGAGCAATACCTGAGGGGACAATAGATTCTGAACTATTCGGACATGAGAAAGGTTCTTTTACCGGAGCACATGATAGCAGAAAAGGATACTTTGAGGCTGCTGATGGCGGTACAATTTTTCTTGATGAAGTAGGAGAACTACCTATTGCCTCACAAGCCAGATTATTAAGAGTTTTAGAGAATGGGGAAATCATAAAAGTAGGATCATCAAAAGCACAAAAGATTGATGTAAGAATAATTGCAGCAACAAATGTAAACTTACCAGAGGCTGTAGCGAAAGGTAATTTTAGAGAAGATCTGTACTATAGACTGAATACCATTAGTATTAATCTGCCAGCATTAAGAGATAGAGGAGATGACATCAATCTTCTTTTTAAGAAATTCGCTACTGATTTTGCAGATCAGTATAATACTCCTCCTATCCGTCTAACAGATAACGCAATACATATATTACAAAACTATAACTGGCCAGGAAATATTAGACAACTAAGAAATTTTGTAGCACAATTATCAGTAATTGAAACAGATCGAGAAGTAGACTCTGAAAAAATAAAAGCACAGCTTCCAGATCCCTCTACCAGTAATGTTATAAAATATGAAGACAAAAACAAAGCAGATCTATCAGAAAGAGAAATCCTCTACAAAGTACTTTTTGACATGAAAAAAGATTTAACCGAACTTAAAAAGATTACTTTTGAGCTAATGCAAACAGAAGGAAACACAGAAATCATGCAATCGATAAATTCAACAGTATTTAATGATACTGAGAATGATAACATGATGATAAATGAAAATAACAAAACGATTAATATTGAAGAATCATTATCATTATTTGAACAAGAAAAAAAATTAATTGAAAAATCCTTATTAAAACACAAAGGAAAAAGAAAAGATGCTGCTGCTGAGCTAGGAATATCGGAAAGAACATTATATCGTAAATTAAAAGAATTTGGATTATAATGAAGCAAACTATCAGTATAATATTAATAAATATACTTATCTCTTCTTGTGGGTTCTACTCCTTTACAGGTGCCTCAATTCCTAATGACGCTTCAACTATATCTGTTACTTACTTTAAAACAGCAACACCTCATGCACCATCATCATTAAGTCAAACTATTACTGAGGGACTTAGAGATCTTTTTATATCTGAAACAGATCTAAACCTAACAAGTCTAGAGGCTGATCTTAATTTTATTGGGACAATAACAAAATTCCAAGTAAGTCCAATAGCAATACAGGCTAATGAAACTGCTGGAAAAAACAGATTAACAATAGCTGTGGAAGTAGAATATAATAACAACCTTAATAATAAAACAAACTTTAAAAATACTTTTAGTCGATATCATGATTTTGACAGCTCTAAAAACTTGGCTGATGTAGAGGAGGATCTAATTGAACAGATAACTAAGGAAATCCTAGAAGATATATTTAATAAAGCATTTGTAAACTGGTAATGAAAACGTTGGACATAATAACACTAATTAATAATCCTCAAGCTATTCAAAGCAGAGAGATCTCTATTCTAGATAGTATCCTTCTAGAACATCCTTATTTCCAAATCGGACAACTATTACTAACAAAAGGATTGCTAAATACTAAAAACCTTCGCTACAACCGACAATTAAGAAAAGCTTCTATATATTGCTTAGATAGAAAAAAGCTCTTTCATCTTATCACTGTAAATAAAACTATCACAACTGACACTAAAACTATCGAAACAGAAGATCTAGAGAAAATAGAAGAAAAAATAGAACCCCGGACTCCACTAAATTTCAATAAAAATGAATACTACTCATTCTCTCAATGGTTAACATTATTAAATGTTAAGAAAATTGAAAGAAATGAATCTGATTTAGTAGATCTGTTCTTAAAAAAACGGATAAAAACATCTAAACCAAAAGACCAAGTATTCTTTAAAGCAACCAATATTGCTAAAGAAAGCTTGATTGAAAACGATGAGTTAGTTACTCCTACTTTAGCAAAAGTTTATCTAGAACAAGAACATTATGAAAAAGCTATTTCAGCTTATAAGAAATTAATTTTGAAATATCCGAAAAAAAGTAGTTTCTTTGCGAACCAAATAGAATTAATTA
>MDSW01094055.1_pt1 | contig 17674 bp, 14 predicted proteins | sample 811171 | NCBI WGS metagenome assembly MDSW01 (sample SAMN05326641, study PRJNA326480) | marine metagenome | isolation source: seawater | place: Atlantic Ocean: North West | collected 2012
TAAATTATCTTTTCTCTCAATTTTGGCCTTTTGCTAATAATTTAATGGTAGGTTTTGAAGCAATAAGTTCTTCAGTTAAGCTCAAAATAAATAAATCAGAAATTGAAGATGCTATTTGGGTTACAAGAAAAGAACTTTTAAACCTAAAAAATAAAAAAAAAATAATACTACCAAAAAAATATGCTATAGCTAATAGTCTGATAGAGCATTGGCAAAAAAGTTAAACTAACCTTTTCTCAATTCCGAGGAAGGATAATAACCTAAAATTTTTACTTCCTTTGAAAAGAACCCCAGCTCTTCAAAAGCTTGTTTTACATTATCATCTTCTGGGTGCCCTTCTATATCAACGTAAAATTGCGTAGCATTAAATGATCCGTTAAGCATATAACTTTCTAATTTTAACATATTTATTTTGTTAGAAGAAAAGCCTCCTAATGCTTTAAATAATGCAGAAGGTATATTTCTTACTTGAAAAATAAAACTTGTGATATAGGAAGTATTCTTTACCCTCTCTTCTTCAAAACTCTCTTTCATAAATAAAAATCTAGTAGTATTATGGGTAGCATCTTCTATATTAGATTTCAGTATAGTTAAATCATAAATCTTAGCTGCTAGTTCTGAAGCTATCGCAGCTCTGGTAATATCTTTTACTTTAGATATTTCTTCTGCTGCTCCTGCAGTATCTGCACTTATAATTGGTTTAATTTTATTGTTAATTAAAAAATCCTTACACTGAGCTAGAGCGTGCAAATGACTTTCAGCAGTTTTAATGGACATTAAAGAGCTACCTGGACACCCTAATAAATGATGGCTAACTTTATGGAAATATTCTCCAGTAATTACTAAATTTGACATAGGTAATAAATTATGAATATCAGCCACTCTACCTGCCTGCGAGTTTTCTATTGGGATCAAAGATATTTCAGTTTCTCTGCTTTCAGTTCTCTTAAATACTTCTTCAAAAGAATCACAAGGAACCGGTTCATAATTTGGAAAAGCTTTTTTGCATACTAAATGTGAATAAGCACCAGGCCTACCTTGATACGCTATTTTTTTTTTCATTTAATAAACTCGTTTTCTAAAAAAAATTTTAAATCCTTTGAAGTATCTATACTATATGGGGCTTGATTAACTTTACCTACAATAATTTCTATTCCATTTTCTAATGCTCTGAGTTGTTCTAAGGACTCTATTTTTTCTAGTTCCCCCATTTTCAAACTTACAAATTTCTTTAAAGTATCTATCTTATAAGCATATATGCCTATGTGTTCAAAAAACTCATCAGCCCCATATGGGATAGGGGATCTTGAAAAATAAAGTGCTTTATTTAATTTCAAATGTTTAGTAATGGCTACCTTTACAATATCTTTATCATTAATGAATTTTTTATTTTTTATTTTAGAAACTAAAGTTGCCATAGCTACGGATTTTTGTTTAATGATTAAAGATAATTTTTTTATACTTTTCGGAGATATATTAGGAACATCTCCCTGAAGATTGATTATATATTCATATGGATTTTTTTTAAATAGACAATCAATTGCTTTATATACCCTATCGGTGCCGCTATTTAAATTTTTTCTAGTCATCACAAAAGGTATATTTTTTTTTTTAAGATAATCCCTAGCTTCTTTGTCACAACAAGCAACAATGACATCTCCACAGTTAGACGATATTGCTCTTTCCCATACGTGAGCAACCATAGCCTTACCATTAATATCTACTAGTGGCTTTCCTGGTAGCCTTAATGATGCCATTCTAATTGGTATAACTATTAATGTATCTTTATTCATATATGTATTTTAATCTTTACCTTAGTATAAAATAAATATAATAATAATATAATAATTAATACAGAACGGAAATTAAATATGTCTTCAGAGTCAAACAAATTATTATGTGCTATTTTATCTGCTCTATTAATATACCTGTTAGCCTCTTTTCTAAGCGAAATACTTTATAATAAAGATAAGAAAAAAAATATTAAACTCTCTTACAGTATAGAAGAAACAGAAGATAAGTATAATGATACCGATCAAGTAAAAGCAGACTCAGAAGAAAAAAAAATCACAGCATTAGAAATTAACCAACTATTAGAGCAAGCTGACTTGGAAAAAGGAAAAAGTTTTGTTAATAAAAATTGTGCTTCCTGTCATGATTTTAATATGCCTATAAAAAATAAAATAGGACCATCTTTAGCTAATATTTATAACAGAAAAATAGGTAGTTTATCAGGTTATAAATATTCAAAGACTTTAATAAATATGGATAAAGAATGGGATACTGCAAATTTATATTATTTTTTAGAAAAACCTAAAGAATGGGCTGTTGGAACGAAAATGTCCTATAGAGGTATCTCAAACTCAACTAAGTTAATTGATACAATAAAATATTTAAGAGAAAACTCACTTAAGAATGAAAATTAAGCCAATTATTCTTTCAGGAGGTGCTGGTAAAAGACTTTGGCCTTTGTCTACTGAAAATAAACCTAAGCAATTCTTTGATATTTTTAATAAAAAAATTAATTTATTTGAAGAAACTTTAAAGAGAACCAAAAACTTAAATTTTTCGAGGCCTATAATAATTTCAAATAAAAATCAGAGATTTAATGTTCTAAAAAGCATAAGAAACTGTAATACTAAATATGATAAGGTTTTATTGGAGGATAGTCCAAAAAATACAGCGCCAGCTTTTGCAGCATCAACTTTCTTTTGTAAAGATGAAGAAGTACTATGCTTTCTTCCTTCTGACCATCATATTCAGAACAATGCAAAATTTATTAATGCTTTATTAAAAGCTAAAAAAATTGCGTTAAATAATAAGCTAGTAATTCTTGGATTAAAAAGTAAAGAACCTAATGAAAATTATGGTTATATCAAATATAAAAAAAATTATCTTTATAAAGATAGCTTTGAAGTTGATTCTTTTATAGAAAAGCCTAAAAAATCAATAGCATTGAAGCTATGCAAGATTGGTGCTTTATGGAATTCTGGCATTGTAGTAGTAAAAAATAGTTATTTAAAATCGCTTTTTAGTAAATTTGATAAAAGTCTTTTTTCGTTAGTAAGAAAAAGCTTCGAAAGTTCTTGTAATGAAATGGAGTTTATACTTTTAGGAAAAAAGGGCTGGGATAAAGTTCCATCAATTTCTTTCGACTATGCTATATTAGAAAAGGAATTCAATAAGATAGTTGTTCAATTAGATATTGAATGGAGTGATTTAGGTACTTTTGAATCTATATATAAAATTAATAAATCAATAGGAAATGTAGAAAGTATTAATACAAAAAACTGTTTTATATTTTCTAATCATAAATTCCTTGTAACGAATGAAGTAAAAGATTTAAATATAATTAATACTAAAGATATAACCTTAGTATCGAAAAAAGGGGATGCTAATGCTATAAAAAAGCTCTATGAAAAAATACATAAAAATAAAAAATTATTCAACGAATCAGAAGCAAATAGGCCTTGGGGAAGTTTTACTAATTTAGATCAAGGAAATGGTTACAAAGTAAAAAAATTACACATTTTGCCAGGTCAGAAAATTTCATTACAAAAACATTTTAAACGTTCAGAGCATTGGGTTGTTATTGAAGGAACAGCATATATAATAAAAGGTAAGAAACAATTTAAACTAAGTGCTAATCAGTCAACCTTTATCAAAAAAGGAGAGATTCATAGAATTGAAAACAAGTCTAAAAAAGATCTCATTATTATTGAAGTTCAGACTGGTGAATATTTAGAAGAAGATGACATAAAAAGGTTTAAAGATATCTATAAAAGGTAATAAATAATGCCTATATTTAAAATATCTTATTTGCCACCCTTATTAATTTATGTTTCGGCTGGTATATCTGGACTAACAGGTATTGTTGGTATTTTTTTTATTAAAGACTTCTTAGGTTTATCTGCTGCTTTTATTGCCTCTATAGGTTTTTGGGCTGGGATACCTTGGGCATTAAAAATGCCTATAGGCTTTTTAATTGATAGATACTGGAATTTAAAACAATATTTTGTATACCTAGGCGCTATACTAGTGTCAATAAGTTTACTAATAATGTATGGAATTCTAGTACGCAACAGCTTTATGCTAGAATTTCTAGAAATTAAAATTTGGTTTATACTAAGTACTATTTTAACACCGATAGGTTATGTTTTCCAGGACGTTGTTGCAGATGCAATGACAGTGGAAGCTGTAGAACCAAATTTTAAACATCAATCTAAAAAAGAAAATACAAAAGAAACTAAGAAAGAGCACACTGTTGTTCAGATGTATGGAAGGTTTGCTATAATATTAGGTTCTCTTATAGTAGGCCTAATAAATCTTTATATTTTTAAAGATGTGGATGCTAATTATCCTAATATAAATTTACTTTATGGAAAAATTTACCTTTATGCGTTGATAATTCCTGCTATATCAGTTTCAGGTATACTCTTATTCAATTTTTTAAATACACACGAAAAAAAAGATATCAAATTTAAAACCACTAAATTAGATTATCAGATATTTTTAGGTAGCTGTACCTTTGTTATATTCACAATTTTTTTTGGTACTTTAAATGTAATTTTTTCCAGAGAAATTATTCTATTAAGTTCATTATTATTAATTGCTATATTAATGCGCCTTCTAATAAAAGATTTAAAAAAAGAAGATCAGTATACTATTGTTGGTACCGCTGTAATAATTTTTGTATTTAGGGCTATGCCTGGTCCTGGAGCAGGCTTAAACTGGTTCGAGATAGATATCCTTGGCTTTAATCAAAGTTTTTTTTCTATATTATCTATAACCTCAGCTCTAATTACTTTGATAGGAATGATTATTTTAAGAAAAGCAATGATGAAAGTTGCTTTAGCTAAGCTTTTTATTATATTAAGTATATTTTCAGCCATACTATATTGTCCTAGCCTATTTATGTATTATGAATTACATAAATATACAAGTATTGCAACTAATGGGTTAGTAGATGCTAAATTCATCGCTATTTTAAACACAGCTGTTGAGTCACCTCTAACTCAAGTCGCAATGATACCTATGTTGGCTTGGATTGCAAAAAATGCTCCTACTAAATATAAAGCTACATTCTTTGCTGTATTTGCATCTTTTACTAATATAGCTTTATCTGCAAGAGAATTATTTACAAGTTATTTAAATAAGGTTTTCGTTATAAGTAGAGAAGTTATGGACGAACAATCTTATGAAGTACTGATTAAAGCTAATTATGATGATTTAGATAATTTACTGATTAGTTTGATGATTATAACTTTAGTGGTTCCTTTAATAACCATATGTTTAATACAAAAAACAAAATTTAAGTCAACCGAATAAAAAAAATCCTTCCCTAATTAAAGGGAAGGATTTATTAACTTATATTTCAGAAATTAAAACCTAAGTTTTAAACTACCTGAAAGTATAGTCTCAGAATAATCATCTCTGTTAGTAGTTTCCATTACAGAAATATACCCAGACATTCTACTCTGAAGATTTAGTATTAAACCACCACCATATGTGACATATCCATCTGGTGCTGATGCATCTAGATCTGCTGAAGTAGCATCGGCTGTAGCTTCTGTATTATAAGCCGCTGCCGTTGTATCTTCATTAACATAAGCTACGTCGATAAATGGTATTAACTTAGCACCGGTAGTAATCGCTATGCTCAATCCAGCTTCACCCATGTCAGAACTATAAGTTTTGCCTGCAACTGTTTCGTTTGCAGTAGCTGTAGTATCTGCGGTTAAAGTGTTCGAATCAGTTGGTACTATGTCAGTGAATTGTGGCAATTCTAAATCAAAGCTTCTATAATTAACTCTAGGTCTGAAACTTAATTTACCTCTATTAAGCTCACCTGACAATCCAATGTGGTAATAAGTGATATCAGCTGTTACATCACTGGCTGATATGGTCAAGTCACTTCCTAAATCTCTTCTAGTAGTGCTAATATCGTATTCACCTTGCCCAGCTCCAACTGATAAATGTAGTGCTCCTGTATTTAATCCTACATAAAGTCCTAAAGTTTCACCTTCAGTTTCAACATTACCACCATTAACTGTAGTATCTATGTCAGAATCAAAACTATTAAATGCAACTCCAACAATAAGATTACCAAACCTCTTGTCTAAACCTATTGTGAAAGCTGAAGCATCTCCATCAAATGCATTACTGTCAGCTCTAACTGAAGAGTATGTTTGATCATTTTCAAAGTTAGAATTACTAAAATTAGTCCAAAGGCTTAATCCTCCTAACACGTGGTTTGCTGCCATGCCAATACCACTTCCGTTTGAAGAATATGACATATGAGCTGCTGTATTAGAATCCATGCTCATTGCTGCTGACAATCTTCCAGAAACTGCACCAACAACAGCATTTGCTGCTGATCTAGCTATTTCTCCACCAACAATAGCCGAACTATTAGTTCTTCCAGCACCTGCATAAGCACAATCTAAACCAGTATACACTCCATAAGGTTGTGATAATCCATCTGAAGCATTTAGGTAGACAGAACCTAACTGTGTGCCATATGCTAAGTTAGTACAGCTTATATTGTATGAGTTTGCAGAATAAGCTCTACTATTTAATACCAAAGCACTAATGCTAATTAATGCTAGTATTAAAGTATTTTTTATAAAATTCATAAAATATCTCCATATAATAAACAATTGTTTAACTTTTTTATTATAACCATTTATATTTTTATTCATAACAATTTTTTATATATTTAGAAATTATTTTTAAGTGTTGCATTTTTGCAACCAACCTAGTTTTTCAGGCCAATTAGCCCTTCTAATTCAAGCTTTTCTTTATTTGAAATTAAAAATATCATATCAGGAGACAGCGGTATGCCTTTTAATCCCCAGTTTTGAAAAACTTTATCACTATCTTGGTTAAACCAAAATCCATAAATTAATTCGTTAAATATTCCTTTATTAATGGCTTTTTTAATTAAATTAATGCTATTTTTTATATCTTGCTGTCCAATATTTTCTTCATTTAGTATTTGATTAGCTTTTATCAAATCACACATAGCTTCTAAGCCCTTTACCGATTTTTTACAGATATTCATAGCATCATTATTCTTATTGTTATTTACGGCATAAGATAAGAATGGCATTATTAAATCTCCTCTCGAAGGAATATTTTTAGACATTAATAAAGCCTTCTTGGCCCAATTATCATAATTCACAGCAAAATATTTTATCCCTAATTCTGTATCCTTAAACTTATAATAAAATTTAGTATCCACTTGCATTGAAGTATTTAGTAGTGAAGAATTAGCATTATCATTCATAATGATCTCATTAGCTTTACATTGTAGCTGATATAAAACATAAAGAGCATTTTCATCTATATCTTCAATTTCTAATAAAAACAAATATGAGGAATATTGTTGTAAATATCTATCTAATACTATTCCACCCCTGTTAAATTCATTGTAAAAAGGTATACACTTTTTATTTTGAAAAGTGTCATCATTCTTTTTCTCAATAATTTTACTATACTTTAATTTTGAATTTGTTTTAGCTGTGGCATAAGTAATATAAGCTCCATAAAAAACAAATAAGCCTGCTAGAACAAACATTATAGATAGGGCTAAATTTTTCATTTTTGTATTAGTATTAAATAAAGTAAAAAACTTTGCTTCTCTATTTTTTGAAATTATAAAAAAACTTAAAACTGCCGCAAATAATGTTAATGTTCCTGTCCATAAAAACCAAAAACATGTTATCTTAAAAAATAAAAACCAACCTAATTTACTTTCAAAACTAAAATGTTTTGAAGATTTAAATATAAAATACACAAAAGTTAAAAATAAAACTCCTCCAAATAAACCTAAAGATATTATGTGTTCAGCTAATTCGTTATGTGTATGAAAATGTAAATTGTATCCTAGTCTTAATTCATCGTATTGCCAAGAATTCATATTTTCTAATAGTAAACTTGGCACTATGCCCCATCCATTTCCTAAAAATAAAGATTTTAAGGTATTTAAACCATATAAACTATTTTCAATTATTTTACCTCTTACGATAGGAGCATCTAAGAGAGTACCTTTTATACTTTTTGGCAGATTATAATCTGAGGACCAAAAATAAATTGATGTCAAAAGAATTATTAAAGATAATAAAAAAATTATAAAAGTAAAAAAACTATCAGAAAATAAAAAATTAAAAAATTTACTTCTTTTGTAGAATATATTTAAATTTTTAAAACCATAAAAGATAGCACCCGCTATAAAGGTAGTTACCCAAAATAATATGGCTGCCCTATTATCAAGTATTGATAAGTAAATACCTAATAATAAGAAAGCTAAAAAATTTAAATAAAATTTCTTTGTAAATGTAGTAAATAATATAAAATTTAGAACACCGTAAAAACACAAGTAATCATAGAAGTGATAAAAGCTAATAGGAAGCCCATTCCAAAAAGGAAAAAAAGTAAATAATGAAACTATAAAGGTTATTGTCATTAAGTTAATAAAAAATAAAATTCTAAAAATTCTCAAATGCGCCACTTGTGAAAAAAGTATTAGCATTATTGTTAAATCAAAATACCAAAATACTCCTTGCCCTATCTGAGGAGAACCTGATAAAGAAGTGTTAAAGTTTTTTGCTAATAAACTAGATATGATGCCTATTACGGCTAATAAAAATGGGAAGGTTATAAGCGGATGATTTAAATTTTTTAAATCATACTTGTTTAAAATTAATTGTACCGCTAAACATAAGAACATTAAACCACAAATTCCATGTAAAAAAATTATTTGTGAATCTACCTGAGGATACATTCCATTGAACCTAAAAAAAGGAGTAGCTGCAAATATTACCCAAGATGCGAGAAGAATAAAAATAAAAGGAATTATATGGTTAAGTTTTAAAATCAAAAATTTCCTTATATAGCTTTTTTAATTTTATAATGTATTATAAAAATATAAATTATTAAAGGTAATCATAATTGACAAAAAAAGTAGCTTTAATCACAGGTGTCACAGGACAGGATGGAGCCTATTTGTCAAGATTTCTTTTAAATAAAAATTATGAAGTGCATGGAATAAAAAGAAGGTCTTCCTCCTTCAATACTGGAAGATTAGAGAGTATTTATATTGACCCACATGAAAAAAAACCTAATTTTGTTTTGCACTATGGAGACCTCACAGATTCTTCCAACTTAATTCGAATTATTCAAAAAATTAAGCCTGATGAAATTTACAATTTAGGGGCACAAAGTCATGTACAGGTAAGTTTTGAAACACCAGAATACACTGCAAATTCTGATGCATTAGGTACAATTAGAATATTAGAGGCTATTAGAACACTTAATATGATGGATAAAGTAAAATTTTATCAGGCATCTACATCAGAAATGTTTGGTAAATCTCCACCTCCTCAAAATGAAAAAACTATTTTTCAACCCAGAAGTCCATATGCTGCATCAAAACTCTTTTCTTATTGGGTAACTGTAAATTATAGAGAAGCTTATGGTTTATTTGCAAGTAATGGGATACTTTTTAATCATGAAAGTCCATTGAGAGGAGAAACATTTGTTACAAGAAAGATTACTAGAGCGGTCGCTTCTATTCTCAAAGGTAAACAAAAAAAACTATGGCTAGGTAACTTAGATGCAAAAAGAGATTGGGGTCATGCCAAAGATTATGTTGAGGGGATGTGGAAAATATTACAGCATAATCAAGCTGAAGATTTTGTTTTAGCTACAGGAAAAAGTTTTTCAGTAAGAGAATTTTGTCAGCTAGCTTTTAGAGAAATAGGTATTATTTTAAAATGGTCTGGAGACGGTATTAAAGAAGTAGGAAAAGATGATGCTAATGGAAGAGTATTAGTACAAATTGACAAACGATACTTTAGACCTACTGAGGTAAATTATTTAGAAGGAGATGCCTCAAAAGCTAAAGAAAAGTTAGGTTGGGCTCCTAAAATATCATTAGAAAGCATGATAACTGAAATGGTACAAAGCGATATTAAATCAATAGATTGATTATGTACAAAGAATATTACTTTGATTTAAATAAAAAAAAAATTTGGATTGCTGGTCATAATGGTATGGTTGGTAAAGCATTATTTAAAAAGCTTACAGAAAAAAAACTTGATATATTAACTGTCAGTAAGAACGTTTTAGATTTAACTAACCAAAGTCAAACTTTTAATTGGATAAAAGAAAATTCGCCACAAGTAATTTTTTTAGCGGCTGCAAAAGTTGGTGGAATAATGGCTAATAGTTTAAATCAAACTGACTTTTTGTATCAAAATATGATGATACAAAATAATATAATCAAAGCAGCAGCAGAATACCAAGTGGAAAAACTAATATTCTTAGGGTCATCATGTATTTACCCAAAAGAAGCAGATCAACCTATAAAGGAGAATGCTTTACTTAGCAAACCATTAGAAAAAACAAATGAAGGCTATGCAATTGCAAAAATAGCTGGCCTAAAATTATGCAGTTATTTATATAATGAATATAATAAAGATTTTATTACAGTTATGCCGACAAATCTGTATGGACCTAATGATAATTATGATTTGGATAATTCACATGTATTAGCAGCTCTAATAAAAAAAATAACTAATGCAAAAAAGTATAATAAAGAAAGTATAGAAATATGGGGAACTGGGAAACCAAAAAGAGATTTTCTCCATGTAAGTGATTTAGCCGATGCAGTATGCTTTTTAGCTGAGAACTATTCATCAGCTAAGCCCATCAACATAGGGTCTTCAAAAGAAATTTCTATTGAAGAGTTAGCTCAAGTCATAGCAAAAATAGTTGGTTGGAGTGGACAATTTAAATTTAATAAAAATATGCCTGATGGCACAATGCTAAAAAAGTTAGATACTTCAAGAATAAATACAATGGGGTGGTCACCTAAAATAGATATTAAAAGTGGCATAAGAAAAACTATTGAAGAATATTTAAAGTCACATGATGTTTAAATTACTTTTAGCTTCCCTTTAATAAAATAAATAACTTTGTAGAAGGTAATACCTTGATATAAAAATATGCATGGCAGAATAGGAAAAATGTATTTAGGTGAAAGCACTGGTCCGGTAATTATTAAAAAATATGCCATATAGAGCATAGTTAAATAGAATATGGTTTTATTATTTCGATATATATACAAAGAACCAATAAATAATGATATTAAAGTAAATATTGAAGTTATAGAAGCTATAGATATTAATAATAAATAACTATAGTATTCTGAATTACTAAAAATTATTTTTATCCATGATAAAAAATTTCCTGTTTCATAATAAGAAGGATGTGGTAAGGCTCTTAAATTTTTGTCTAGTAAAATTGAAGGGGCTAATAAGTTTATCATGCTAGCTTTTACCCAATGAAAAGCTATATGGTATTTGTTAACTTGAGATAAAACCTCAAATCCAACTTTTCTTAAAACTTTATCTTTTTCAAAATAATCATTTGGAATATGATATTTCTTAGCAACTTGATCTACTAACTTTATTGCCTCAGTTCTACTTATATTATTAGTATGCGTTAAAATACTAGGAGCTACCCAGTAAGCTAAATGAGTTCCACCTTGAGAAGTTATTGCATAAGAGTTATTTAAATTTATATTCTGATATAACCTTGAAGATATTGGTAATAGGCCAAAAAATAAAAAGATTAAACAAGAAATTAGAATTTTATATTTATTTACTCCTAATTTTAAAAAAATTATTATTAATGGAAATATAGATAAAATTAATAAAGGATAGGTTATAGACCTAATACTAGTAGATAATCCTAAAAATAGCCCTGCCATAAGCATTTTAAAATATAGGTGCTTTTTTTCTAATAGAATTTTTGTTGAAAAATACAAGAATATTGAAAAAAAAAATAAAAAAATTGTTTCTGATAATACCTGGGATGATAAAATAATCATAAGGGGTGAGAATAAAGCTGACAGATATATGTATATTTTTTGCTTAGGCAATACAAGACTGCCTGTTTTATAAATTATTAAACAAGTTAACGCATCTATTATAGATTGAAATACAAAATAAATTTTAAGATTTTGAAAACTTAATAACAAAAGCATTTTAATATAAATAAAAACACCTAACATTCTTTCGGCCAAGATTGAATCTTCTAAGGAACCTTCATTCAAATAGTTAATAGAAGTATTCCAATATAGAAGTTCATCTTCTATAAGTTTATCCACAACGGGGTTTTGAAAAAAAATAAAAATTAATCTTACTATTAGTGCTAAAAAAAATAGAATTAAAGCATTGTCAATGAAAATCCTTTTATTTACTGTAAACATATTCAAATGTTTTCCTAAAAGGCATTTTAAATTTATGCTTCAACTGAAACCCTTTACTAATTAAATATCTATTAATATCACTAAATGTGTATTTTTTTTTTATCATTAAGTCATAATGGTGTTCAAACAATATCAGTTCTATTTTCTTGATATTTTCTCCAAATCCCTTTATTACATTATACTCATATCCTTCAGTATCTACTTTTAATAAATCAACTTTATTTATATTAAATTTTTTAATTATATCAGTGCCTTTTTCTATTAAAACATTTTTTTCTACAAACATTCTTTCATTATTTTTTACGCCCAAAAAGAATTTTTTTTTTTAAAATAATTTGAATTTTCGTTTATATCATTAAGAGTAGAAGATGAGCTCTCAACCATTTCTTTTATAACTTTTTTTTCTTTTTTATCGCCTAAAGCAAAGTTAAAATATTCTATTTTATCAGCTATATTTTTGGTGTTTTTTTTTAATGTAAAAAAATTTTTCTCTAAAGGCTCAAAAGTATAAAAATAACATGGCTTAAAATACTTATTAAAAAACTTTATACTTTCTCCATAATGCCCTCCCACATCGAAAATTATCTTATCCGATTTGCCTAATAGATTTTTCAACACTTTTAAGATTTTTCTTTTATGAATAAAATCAAAAAACATTAAAACTTTTAAAACAAAAAACTTCATCACCAAAGTTTATATTGCTTTAATTTTAAAAAAAGCAAAAATTAACATTCTTATTAATAATACCCCATGACTAAATCTAGAGATTTGTGTTTCCCCGTATTCTCGTGCTTTATACCTTATAGGCACTTCATTTATTTTCAAACATAACCTAGAAGCACCAAATATTATAAAAAAGTCACCAAATGGGTCAAAGTTACCTAAATCTTTATTTTTCTTTTTTGCTCTTAAATAATTTTTTTTACTGATTACCTTTGTACCACATAATGTATCTGTAAACCTTTGTCCTAAAAGCCATGTAAATAATATAGAAAATAATTTATTTGCTATGTAATTTAAAAATCTCATAGCATTATTATCCATAGGATAAATTAACCTTGATCCATTAATGTATTCAGCTTCCCCCAAAGATATTTTCTTCCAAAACTTTTTTAAAGTTTCGGGAGCCACTGTTAAATCACCATCTAGAATAATTAAAATATCATTGGATGCTTTATCAAAGGCAAAGAATACAGCATCTGCTTTTCCTTTACTTGGTTGTTTAAAAGCTTTTATATCAATTTTATTTTTAGAAATTTTATTTTTCTTAATAACTTTTTTAATTTCTTCCCAAGTGCCATCGCTTGAATTACCTTCAGCAAAAATGACTTCAATTTTATCAGTGAATTTAGGTAGCCTCTCTATAGCATTAGCAATATTACCTCTTTCATTTTTACAAGGTATTATTACACTAGCAGATTTTTTTTCAGACTTATCAATCGCTTTTAATGACCTAGAGATATTATAATGCCTTAAACATATGCTTGAGAATAAAGGCAAAGGAGCAATGTACCTATTAATTAATCTTTCTAAACCAAATAAATAGAAAGGTATTAAAATTTTTCTATCTATCCTTACTGTTTGAAATTTAGAGTCCTCAAGAAAATTAAAAATATCAGAGGTACCCAGCAAAGTTGAATTTATATTAGACATTTTAAGTTTTAATAAAGCTGCTAAGTTTAAAAATGGCGCCCATAAAGGAGAGTAATATGAAACAATCAACCTTGTATCTTCATTAAAAAAAGTGTGAAGATTATCCAAAGTTTCCGTAATATCCTCTAAATATCCAACTGTGTCACATATAATAACAAAATCGAATTTTATTTTATTGTTTAAATTTTTGGGCAAATTTTCTATATCAGCTTCAATAAAATTTAACTCACTATATTTTTTTTTAGCTTCTTTTATTAACCTTTTACTAAAATCTACGCCCAAACCATAGTTTGGTTTTAAGGAAGATAGTAAATGTCCATTTCCACAACCTAATTCTAAAATATTACTTTTTGCAGGTATTATTTCTTTTAAAAATCTAGTGTCCTCAGCATGAAAAGTTTTTCCTCTTTTTAACCATTTATCTCTATTTAATGTTGGTGAATTAAAAAAATCATTTATCATTTTTTTTCTAGCTGACATAACTATAAGCACCAATAATTTTTTAATTTAGAAGATATTTTTTTATTCCAAATACCTTTAATATCTATGATGTAAGAATTATCATTAACTAATCTTAGTATATTTTTTTCATTCATTTTTATAAATTCTTTGTGAGCTACAGCCACTATAACACAGTCATACTTTCCTTTTGGTTTATTCATTTTTAAATTATATTCTCTTTCTAGTTCTGCTTTATCCACTCTTGGATCGTAGCAATCTATAACAAAATTTTTCTTTTTTATTTTTATTACTAACTCTATAGATTTAGAGTTTCTAATATCCCCTACATCCTCTTTAAAAGATAATCCTAGTAATAAGATTCTTGAATCTTTTTTAAGTTTTCTGATAATATTTTTTAATAGATAGTCTGGAACACTATCATTTAAATTTCTGCCAGCTAATATTATTTTAGTGTTAAAGTTTGCTTTTTTACCAGCTTCAGCTAGATAATAAGGGTCAACGCCTATACAATGACCACCTACTAATCCTGGTTTAAAATCTAAAAAATTCCATTTTGTTTTTGCTGCCTCTAATACTTCGTTAGAATTAATATTTAATGCCTTGCTAAGCATCATAACTTCATTTACAAAAGCAATATTAATATCCCTTTGAGCATTTTCAATAGCCTTTGATGCTTCTGCTACCTTAATGCTGCTAACTTTATGAATTCCAGCTTTAATTATTTTTTTATAAATTTTACTTACTTTTGAAAGTGTAGTTTCATTATCCGCCCCTACTATTTTTTTTATATTTGTAAGTTTATATTTTGTTTCTCCTGGATTAATTCTTTCTGGGCTATAAGCCACAAAAAAATCCTTCTTATGTTTTAACTTTGATTGTTTTTCAAGTATTGGTACTAAATAATCTTCTGTTACGCCAGGGTAAACAGTACTTTCTAAAATTATAATAGTACCTTTTTTCATTACTTTAGCTACAGTAAAGGCTGCTTTCTTTATAATAGATAAATCAGGTTTTTTATTTTTGGTTATTGGAGTTGGTACTGTTAATATAAAAAAATCAGAGTTTTTCATATGATTATAATTATTTGTAAATAATAAATTTTTATTTAAAAGAAATTTTTTTTTTGAGATTTCCTTAGTCTTATCTATTCCTCTCTTAAGTTCTTTTATTCTTACCATATCTACATCATAGCCTATTACTTTGTACTTTTTTGCAAATTCTGTAGCTAATGGTAAACCTACATACCCTAAACCAATAATTGCAATTCTTTCATTAAAAGACATTATTTTCCTCTAATTATATTAAGGTCTCATATAATCTATAGTATTGATTATTTACATACTCAAGTGCCATATTACCTTCTACAAGTTTTCTACTATTTTTACCATATTTTTTTCTTAGTGTTTTATTTTTACTTAATTTTAATATCGCATTGCTACATTCTTTTATATTACCTAACTTTATATTTATAGAATTATAATCATTAATAGCTATTTCTCTGCTGCCAGTTACATCAGTTGATATTATTGGACGGCCAGTTGATGCTGCCTCTAACAAGCTGAGCGGAAGTCCTTCTCTTTTACTTAATAAAATAGCTATGTCAGATTCTTGCCAATATTTTTTAATATTTTTAATATTGCCCAAAAAATATATATCTTTAAAATCAATTAGTTCTTTAAAATAGTTTTTAGAAATTCTAGAAGGATTTTTTTCATCTAGAGGTCCTGCTATGTAAAGTTCTAAATTTGGATACTTAGCTTTTGCTACCTTGTATGCTGCTATTAACCATAAAATACCTTTGTCTTCTAAAATTCTGCCAGCATAAGATATTCTTATATTTTTTTTTGAAATTTCCTCAAAATATTTAAAATAATTTATGTCTACACCTGAACCTCTTATGATACTTAGATTAGTTTTATTTAAATTAAATGTTCTCTTAAAAAAAGCTTCATCATCCTTATTCTGAACAACAAAAAATAAACTCTTAAATTTTAAAAATACCTTTAAATAAAAAATTATTATTTGTCTCACAATAAATATTTTTAAATTTTTGTTAATAAATAAAAAACCCATACCAGTAAAAGTTGCACAGAACTTACTTTTTACAAACAAAGCAGCTAAAGTTCCGCTTATAATTGGCCTCATTGAAATTAAATGTACTATATCTGGCTCAATTTTCTTAAGTATTTTTATTATTGCAAAACTTTCTCTAAAAAATTTAATAAAAGAAAGAGATTTTCTATCAATATTTAAAGAAAAGTAAGCTATACCATTTCTTTCTATATCGTTAGTCTTTCCAGTATCTTTGCAACATACAGATACCTCAAATCCTTTTCTAATTAAATATTTAGCTAATTTTAGTCTATGCGAAATAAAATACCAATCTTCAGTAACAATAAATAAAATTTTTTTTTTCATATTTTGCACTAAAAAATATTATTACTTTTTGCCCAATTATAATAAGAAATAAACACCCATAACTTCCAAGAATTATCTTTTTTCCCGTTTAAAAATTCTTTCTTCCAATTACTTACAATATTTAAATTTTTAATATCAAGACTCTCAAGTACATTAGGTTTAGTAGACTCCTCCACTAAATGTTTCAAATCTTTCCTAAGCCAGTTACTTAATGGAACTTCAAAACCTTTTTTTGGCATTTTAAAATACCAATCGGGAAAATTATCTTTATAACATTCTTTCAAAATCAGTTTGCCCTGTAAAAGTCCTATTTTTTTTTTACTAGGTATATTGAATGCTAAGTTCACTAAATCCTTATCAAGAAATGGTGATCTTAACTCAATACTATTTGCCATGGAATGTCTATCTAGTTTAACCAGCATATCTCCCAATAAAGAAAACCTAAAATCTCTAAATAATACTTTATTTAATTCTGTAAAGTTTTGACCTCCACTAAATAAACTATTAGGAAGTGATTTTTTTTCTGATCCAAAAAGACCTTCATATTCTTTATTATTAAGTTGGTCAAGATAGTTTATTTGCATTTTTTCTGAGTCATTATCATAACTTTCTAAAAATCTTTTAAACTTTCTCATAAAATTTGAAAAAGCATTTTCTTTATTATCTGATAAACAAGAGATTAATATATATTTAAGCTTATTTGGTAAAAATAACATTAATTTCTTCCATTTATAAGAAGTATATTTACTATAACCTCCAAATAATTCATCTCCTCCATCACCTGTTAAAGCTACTTTTATATCACCCTTCACTGAATTAGATATCATATGCATTGCAATAGCACTAGAATCTGCAAATGGTTCA
>MDSW01007425.1_pt1 | contig 17670 bp, 9 predicted proteins | sample 811171 | NCBI WGS metagenome assembly MDSW01 (sample SAMN05326641, study PRJNA326480) | marine metagenome | isolation source: seawater | place: Atlantic Ocean: North West | collected 2012
GTCATCAGTTCATCAAAGTTACAACAGAAACAGGCGCCCGCGACTTCACCAACGTTGAACCCCAGTGAACGCAGCAGATTGGTATCAACGAGGTCATCCGCCTGATCGTTGGTCACAATCCCGACCCGTTTGCCCTGCTCCATATAACACTGAGCCAACCGTGCGAGCGTGGTCGTTTTGCCGGCTCCCAGAAAGCCACCGACCATGATGTATCTGATTTCATTCATAATGTCTCCGGCGTGAATCACGCCACCTCAGACTGAGGTTAGTTATCGTCGTCAATCGCTGACGACTCTTCGACGGCAGGCTTCGGCATTTCAATTGTTGGGCGCCACTGTCCGGGCTGAACCTTGTCTTCCACTATGGATGCCATCGCAAGCAGCGTTGCTTCATCATACAGTCGACTGGACAGCGTCGCACATTGAGGCTGACTGTATTCTCCCTCACTCTTCAAAACGGGCTGAACGAGTGTCGGGTGGCCCGTCAAATTGGTAATTCCAAGGTCACCACTGCCAACATAAACATCAACAGTATCGAAGACTCCGTGCATCAATTTCATCAAACGCGATCGAACGCGAGCCGCATGCAGATAGTCGACCGCCGTAAAGTAGTGCATCTTTTGAAAGATCTGTGACCAGCTGTTGATCCCGTCCAGGTTATTTTCAGCAACCAGCGGATGAAAGACGGCTGCCGCTTCGGCATCCAGCATGACAGTCAGCGCCCACTCAGAAAACTCATCCGGAAGCCGAACGGGCACGATGTTCGCGCCACATTCCTCAAGGATTCCAAGCAGCCGTTCCTCTTCGGGGGTCTTGCGAACATTCTCGACACGACCAACCTGCAGCCCCTTCAGGTCTGCCTTCATCGGCCATTCAAACCAGCGATCAACCGTGGTTGGATCGGCAGGGTCACGCCCGTTCAGCACGTCGAAAACGATTCCACAGTCATCGACCGATCGGGCGATCGGACCAATCTTGTCCATTGACCACGACAATGACATACATCCCGCACGGCTCACCCGTCCGAACGTAGGACGCAGTCCCGTCACGCCGCAGCGTTTGCTGGGGGAAACAATACTGCCCAGCGTTTCACTTCCCAAAGCGACAGGAAGAGCTCCTGCAGAGACCGCGGAAGCGGAACCGGCCGAGCTACCGCTGCTGCCCTGCCTGGGGTTCCATGGGTTTCTCGTCTGGCCACCAAACCAGCGATCTCCCATGGCAAGGGCCCCCAGTGAGAGCTTGGCGATCAGGACGGCTCCGGCGGCTTCCATCTTCTGTGCGACAGTGGCCGTCTCCTCAAGTGTCTGGTCTTTGAACTGCGGTGCTCCCCAGGTGGTGGGGTAGCCGGTTACAGCAATTAGATCTTTCGCGCCCCACGGAATACCATGGAGTGGCCCACGATCTTTCCCTGCAGCCAGTTCTTTATCGGCGCGCTCTGCCTGTCTGTAAGCAAGATCCTCAGTCAGTGTGACGACGCATTTCAGAACGACGTTCAATTCCTTCAGTCGGTTCAAAAAGTACTCCGTGAGCCCCACGGAAGTCACTGCCCCGGTTCGAAGCGCCAGTCCCAACTGGCGGATGGTGAGCCATGACCAGCCATCATCGGCCTTCGGTGCCGCTGGCTTTGGTTTGCAGGATTCAAGGTGTGCCGGACACTGGGACGCTCGCCGGGCAGCGTCCGGATCCGCAGCTTCGGGATCGAATCTGAGCGACGGCAACTCGTCGTAACCGATCTCAACCTCATACAGCTGCTCTCGCTTTCGCAGGACTCGTGCTACCGCAGCAGCCACACCGGCGCGATCACCCTCCGGGAGAGTGACACCTGCCACCCATTCGGCCTGCTCGATCATTTCGGCATCGATCGCACCGCGAATGGCAGCCTGCTGGGCGACGGCCCGCTGGAATGCTGTTGAGCCGACACCTAAAGCCGCCAGTGCTCCCAAAACTGATCTTCGTGTCTGACCGTTATCGCTTGTCATTAGTCGGTTTCCTCGGCAGGCTGCTCGATGCAAATCAGGTGTTTGATCGTTCGTGCGTAGATACGACCATGTGCAAATGTCAAACAACTGCGAGTCCACGTTCGATTGACGGGGCCAAGGTCACTCACGCTGACAAGTGCTGAGTCGTCGAACCTATCTGCTTTGGCATCCACCACATAAACCATTCCGGACATGATTGGGAAGTAAACGCATCCGCCAGCAGCCGTTGGAATAGCTGACGCATGATGCCCCCAGCCGTTGCCCTGACTTCGCGCATCACCCATCACCTGATGCCCGTTGTTGTTCGCAACATCGTTGAGATCCCACGCCACAAAACTGATGGTTGTCCCCGTTCCAAACGGCCGTTCCTTCTTGTCCTTCGGAATCGGTTTACTCATCTGCGACGCATCGAAGAGTGCTTCAGTTTCGCCATTCGGCGTTCTACGCTGCTGAACGGGAACCTGAAGGTATTCCAAATCCCCGGTCGTCAGGTTAATCCGTCCGAGGTAGGGGTGTGTGTAACTTCGAAAGAAATGATAGTGACCGACCACCACATTAGATTGTTGAATGATGCTGCGTTTCCCTTTGGCAGGAAGACTCTCTTTACGAGTCGCATACCCTTCTTTGCTCCATCCGTGGACAGTGACGTCATTACAAATAGAAATTCGACGATCAATCTGACCGGATTCCACGTTGACCCACAGGTGTTCGTCTTTGTGGAAAATCATGACATGGGAGCCAAAGACTCCGTATGTCTGCGTACTCATGTATCCTTCGAGTGGCAGCGTCCAGATAGTGCTTCCGTCCAGTGCGTTAATCATGGAAACGCCTTCCGGCTTCTCCGGGGGTGAATGACCTCCGCCGCGCCCTACAAAGATCACCTTTCGTCCTCGTGACAGGCTGAGCGGCGACGGGATGCATCCCATGTTGACGCCGCAGCTGCTGCTCCATGCCGGGTCTCCTGTTTCGAGGTCGATTGCTTCCAGATTCGTCCAGAGAGATTCAGGGGCGTCCTTGTGTTCATGCGTGAAGTGCCCCTTTTCGGGCATGTACTTCTGACGCGTATAGACCAGTCGGCTGTTGACAATTCTTCCGTCCTGCAGGAACGGCTGGCTTCTGCCAACGGCCATCTTTCCCCGAGACCATTGCTCTTTGCCATCCATGTCAAAACAGGTGATGCGCCCTGAGGCGTTGAAGAACACGACATATCGTCCGTCGGTCACCGGGGGAGGCGATGAACTGTCACTGAAGCAGCCGGAAAGGCGAAGAGGATGCTCGGCCTTCACAGGGCGGTTCCAGATGACTTCTCCAGTGTCCGCATTGCAGCACCATGCCACGATATCTGTGCCCAGTTCGGCATCGGCATCGACCTGCTTCATGGTTGTAAAGAAGAGGCGATTGCCGAAGACGGTAACAGCACTCTGTCCAGTCTCAGGCAGATCGCGCTTCCAGCGAATGTTTTTGTTTGTCTCCACACTGAATGTATTCGGAACAAGTTCGCCGGACGTCAGCGTTCCGGCATCTCCCTGTCCCTGCGACCAGTTGCTCATCAGGTGGCGAGTGAAGAATGACCGCACGTAACCTCTGGCATCCGGAGTCTGGAACAGTTTGCCACCGTGGCCGGCTCCCTGAATGACTTCCAGAGTCGCTTCAACGCCCATGGAGGTGAGCTTTGAGTGCAGCCTGGCACTCTGTTCGATGGGAACGCCTTTGTCCTGGCTGCCATGCATGATCAGGAACGGTGAAGACGAATAAGAGACATTGTCCAGTGCACTCGCATCTCTGGCCTTCTCCGGCACATCTCGGACGGTCGCCCCCAACAGTTTTGCACCATTGGAAACGGCAATGTCGGCTTCAGTGCGTCCATTGCCGACGTTGTTTGGCGGCATGGTGAGCAGTTCTGTTGGCCCGAACCAGTCGCACACGGCCTGGACTTCACTGCTGACTTCTTCTTTGTCCGGGTATCTGCGTGTACCCATCAAAGCTGCCAGGTGTGCGCCCGCAGATGTCCCCCATGCTCCGACACGCGTTGCATCGAACCCATATTCGTCAGCCGAACGGCGCACCCAGCGGACCGCCTCATAACAGTCATCAATCTGTGCGGGCCACTGAGCAACATCAGTCAGCCGATAGTTAATCGCGACAACGGCAAACCCGTCTTCCGCCAGCCACGCAGCATTCTTCCGGGCGCTTTGACTGCTACCGTTCTTCCAGCCACCACCGTGAACAAAGACCACGACCGGCATTTTTCGTGCCGGGCTCTTCGGGCGATACACATCCAGAGTCAGTTTGTGACCATCCCGATCTGCGTAGGTGATGCGGGGTTCAACTGTGACCGATTCCGGGAGGGCAACAACCTTCTTCTGGGCCGAGCAGACAGAAGTGAGCGGGAGCAATACGGTGATGAGCAGAAGACGATTCATATTGATTCTCAGTGGGGTACCTGGCAGGTCGAACAGAATCGCCGTTGTGAGCGGAAATGTTAAGCAATTGCGAAGGATTGACAGGCAGATTGTAAAGAACTGCACCGGGTGCAGAGCCTGCAGACGAACGGCACATCAGTGACATAACTCGTTAGTCAGGGAAGTTCAGAATCATAGCCTGGTGCCGGGCAGTGGTGCCACAGGCTGGATTCACTGAGCAGATCGGCTTTGATCAGAGGGAGGAAATGCGCCGGCGGGGTGCTCAGAAAAAAATGAAATTCAGAATCTCAGGGAATTCTCTGGCGAACTTCGCCTTGTGGTTCCGATCTTCCCAGTACACAACATTTAGTGTTGACAGCTTTTTTGAGCCCACTATATTGCGAAGAGACGTTAACAGACCAAATTTGGCTGGTGAAGGATTCTGTGCCGCAAGGGCTTATGTCCCAAACACTTGTGAACGGAATTCCAACTGGTTTGACATGCTGTTGGAGCGTCTTATTCTTTGTCTCCGCATGGATCGCAATTTTTCGACAGGAGGTCGATCGACATCTCTCTCAGCTCCTCTCAAGCCGCTCTCCCGCGCTCCTGGAATTCTCTCAGCACTCTCTGCTGACTCCCCGGACCGAAACGAAAGCGTGAAGTGCTGCGCCTGATGTCAAAACGGAACTGCTGCGCGTTGAAGATGCCATCGGGGCTCTTGATACCGTCAGTGGTATGGATTTTTGTGATGGAATACCTGCACAAGACGTGCAGTTTTCACCTGGATGAAAAGAGGAGTCGCATCGAATGATTCGTGCACGATCTGAATGGGTTATCCGTAAGCGGGATGGTCGAGTTGCTCCATTTGATGATGGCCTGATCGGCCGAGCAATTGCCAACGCTTTTCGCGCTGAAATGAATCTGGCCGACGGCCAGCCCCTGGACGAGAAAACGGACCAGGAAATTCGCGAGATTACAGAAGAAGTCTCCGAAAGCGTCGCCGAAGAGGCCGGCACACAGGATGGAACTGACGTTGAGCGTGTGCAGGATATGGTTGAAATCCTGCTCATGAAGCGAGGACACTACCGTGTTGCTCGTCGCTATATCGTCTACCGAGCGGAACACGAGAAGATTCGCAGCCTGCAGCCGGTCGAAGGTCCGGAAGAGGTTGAGGATTCACGCCCTCGCATCAGTGTTTTGCTGGAAGATGGGGTCTCTGTGCCGTTTGACGCCAAACGAATCAGCATTCGATTCGAAGCGGCATGTGACGGCCTGCCGGACTGCGAGCCGGACGTACTGCTCGAAGAAGTCATGAAGTCCGTGTTTGACGGGATTTCTGTGGCTGAGATCTATCGAGCCATGATCCTGGCAGCTCGTTCGCGAATCGAAATCGATCCTGCATACGATACCGTTGCCGCTCGCCTGCTGCGAATGGTCATCTCCAACGAAGCACTCGGAAGTGCGCCTGTTGACGCAGATGAGTATGAGCGACTGTATCGGAATCAGTTTGAACACTACGTCATTGACGGAATTGTGGCGGATCGACTGACACCGGACCTGCGACGATACGATTTGACTCGACTTGCGGAAGCACTGCAGCCATCTCAGGACAACCTGTTCAAGTATCCCGGTCTGCAGGCAGTCTATGACCGCTATCTTCTGCACATCGACAACCGTCGCATCGAGATGCCCCAGTATTTCTGGATGCGTGTCGCAATGGGACTGGCAGTCAATGAAGAGCAGAAGGAAGAGCGAGCGATTGAGTTCTACAATCTGCTTTCCAGTATGCGGTTCACCTCCGCCACGCCAACGCTGTTTAACTCTGCTACCAATCATCCTCAGCTGAGTTCCTGCTACCTGTCTACCGTCAGCGACAATCTGGAACACATCTTCAAGTGTGTTTCTGACAATGCTCGCCTGAGCAAGTGGGCAGGAGGCCTTGGAAACGACTGGACCAGCATCCGTGCAACCAACTCCTACATCAAGGGCACCAATGGTCGCAGCCAGGGCGTCATTCCATTCCTGAAAGTGGTCAACGACACAGCTGTTGCCGTCAATCAGGGTGGAAAGCGCAAGGGAGCTGTCTGTTCGTACCTCGAAACGTGGCACATGGATCTGGAAGAGTTTCTGGATCTGCGAAAGAACACAGGAGACGACCGTCGGCGGACGCACGATATGCACACCGCCAACTGGATTCCTGACGTGTTCATGAAGCGTGTGCAGAACAACGAGGAATGGACTCTCTTCAGCCCGGACGAAGTCCCCGACCTGCACGATCTGGTCGGTCGAGCATTCGAAGAACGTTACGTCGAATACGAACGGCTGGCAGACGAGGGCAAGATCGACATGCACCGTCGGCTGCCTGCTGTCGAACTCTGGCGTAAGATGCTGACTCGACTGTTTGAAACAGGTCACCCGTGGATCACATGGAAAGACCCGTCAAACATTCGGTCACCTCAGGATCACGCGGGTGTCGTTCACAGCAGTAACCTCTGCACAGAGATTCTGCTGAACACATCCGAAGCAGAAACTGCCGTCTGTAACCTTGGTTCGGTCAACCTGCGGCGTCACATTGTTGATGGTCAGCTGGATGTTGAACTGCTGGAGAACACAGTTCGGACAGCCATGCGAATGCTCGATAACGTCATCGACATCAACTACTACCCGACCGAGGAAGCGAAGAACTCCAACCAGAAGCACCGACCAGTTGGGCTCGGTCTGATGGGCTTCCAGGATGCACTGGCTGCGATGAATATCAGCTATGCCAGTCCGGAAGCTGTTGAGTTTGCTGATCGCAGCATGGAAGCCATTTCCTACTATGCCATTCTCGCTTCCAGTGAACTGGCGGCAGAACGAGGCACTTACTCGTCGTACGCCGGTTCCAAGTGGGATCGCGGCCTGCTGCCCATCGATACCGTCGATCTGCTCGAGTCAGAACGAGGCGTCACCATTGATGTGGACCGTTCCACCACCATGGACTGGGACTTTGTTCGCAAGAAAATTGCGGACAACGGCATTCGCAACAGTAACTGTATGGCAATTGCTCCGACTGCCACGATTTCCACCATTATTGGGGTGTCACAGTCGATCGAGCCGATCTACAAGCATCTGTATGTGAAGAGTAATCTCTCAGGCGAGTTCACTCATGTGAATACCTCACTGGTCAACGAACTCAAGGAGCGTGGACTGTGGGACGCTGAGATGCTGAACGATTTGAAATACTTCGACGGTACGCTCACTGAAATTCCACGGGTCCCGGCTGATATTAAAGCACGTTATCTCACGTCCTTTGAAGTCGAGCCGAAGTGGATTATCGAGTGTGCGTCTCGTCGTCAGAAGTGGATCGACATGGGACAGTCCCTGAACCTCTACATGTGCGAGCCAAGCGGACGCAAGCTGCACGACATGTACTTACTGGCATGGCAGAAGGGTCTCAAGACGACCTACTATCTGCGAACTCTGGCAGCGACTCAGATTGAAAAATCAACCGTCGACGTCAATAGTTATGGTGTCCAGCCTCGCTGGATGAAGAGCACCAGTGCGTCCAGCGACATTCAGGTGCAACGAGACGACCAGACTCAGGTTCGTGCAGATGCCCCCGAAGCTGAGACTCCGGCACCTCACGCAGTCCCCGCCACCGACATGACCAACTTCCAGGCATGCCGGCTGGACGATCCTGACTGCGAAGCCTGCCAGTAACGGACCTTCAGAGGCGGAATCCCTGGCGGGGTTCCGCCCCGATTTTCCGCGCAAACACAAACCCCCTCAATATCAACAATCACGGAAGCCAGATATGTCTAGTCAACAGCCCAGCCCCACGACCGAAGAAGAGATCCTCGTCGGCACAGAAGGACGATTTAAAGCCACCGAAAAACGCCTCATCAACTGTGCTCAGGTCGACGTCAACCAGCTCATGCCCATCAAGTACAACTGGGCATGGGAGCACTACCTTAACGGTTGTGCGAATCACTGGATGCCGACCGAAGTGCCTATGAATCGTGACGTCGAGATCTGGCGAGGCAAGCAACTGACCGATGACGAACGTATGGTCATCATGCGAAACCTTGGTTTCTTCTCCACAGCAGAGTCACTCGTCGGCAACAATCTTGTTCTTGCGATTTTTAAGCATGTAACGAATGCCGAATGTCGTCAGTATCTGCTGCGGCAGGCATTCGAAGAAGCCGTTCACACTCACACCTTCCTGTATGTTGTTGAAAGCCTGGGCCTCGATGAAGGTGAGATTTTCAATATGTATCGGGAGATTCCGACCATCGCCAAGAAAGACGCCTTCGAGATGGAGCTGACGGCTGAAGTTCTCGATCCGGACTTCAACACCGACACCTTCGAAGGCCAGCAGGCATTCCTGAAGAACCTGATTGGCTACTATGTCATCATGGAAGGCGTGTTCTTCTACAGTGGCTTCGTGATGCTGCTGTCGTTCCACCGTCGAAATATGATGTCTGGTATCGGCGAGCAGGTGCAGTACATCCTGCGGGACGAAACCATTCACCTCAACTTCGGGATCGACCTGATCAATGGCATCAAGGCTGAGAATCCAGAACTCTGGACTCCTGAGTTCCAGCAGGCGATGATCGAACGAATTCGCACCGCTGTGGAGCTGGAAGTTGAGTACGCAGAATCATGCCTGCCTCGCGGAGTTCTGGGACTGAACGCTGAACTGTTCCGTGACTACGTGCAGCACGTTGCCGACCGTCGTCTGGAACGAATTGGCCTGCCAGTACAGTATGGCTCACCGAATCCGTTCCCATGGATGAGTGAGACCATTGACCTGAGCAAAGAGAAGAACTTCTTCGAAACTCGTGTCACTGAGTACCAGACCGGCGGATCACTCAGTTGGGACTGACGTGAACCTGAAGCAGAGAAACAGGAAGGCCACCGCAAAAGGTGGCCTTCTTTATGCGCTGAACGGTGAGCTGGTTACTGACGCTTCATCCCCTGTCACCAGGCACTCTGAACCCGAGAGAACGACCGCGGGGTAGCCGTGAACTGTGAGCCCGAGCGAGTCTCAGGTCTGCGAGGTGCCACTTGCTCCGACCACAAGTGGATTCACAAGGGACCTACCCAAGCTCGATACTCTTGCCTGTGCCGGCTTCAACCGCATTGATCAGTCCGGCTCTGATGCCAGCCTGCTCCATGGCATGAATGGCGGCGATTGTGGCGCCTCCGGGACTGGTCACGGCATCTTTCAGGGCACCCGGATGATCTCCGGTTTCCAGTACCATTTGTGCTGCTCCGAGTAACGTCTGGGCAGCAAGTCGAGTTGCCGTTGCCCTTGGCAGTCCCATTTTCACGCCCCCATCGCTGAGCGCTTCAATGATCTGAAACCCGTAGGCCGGTCCGCAGCCGGACAGCCCGGTCAGTGCATCGATCAGGCGTTCCGGCACACGTTCGACAACGCCAACACTTTCCAGGAGTTCACAGACGAGATCTTCGTCTTCCTGGGTAGCCTGACTTCCTCGACTTACACCACAGGCTCCCTGTCCGACAAGGCACGGAGTATTTGGCATGACGCGAATGAGGCGTGCTCCGGCAGGCAGCCATGACTCAAGGCTCTCCGTTTTGAGGCCCGCTGCGATGGAGACGATCACCTGTCCGTGACTCAATCCCTCTGCGTACTGCTCAATGACGGTTTGCATCACATTCGGCTTCACTGCCAGAATGACCACGTCAACTGATGAAATGGCGGCCGGGTCGGTTCCGACCGAACATTCATTGTTAAGCAACTCGGCAAATGCGGCCCGGGAAGCTTCCACTGGGTCAACACCGACGATTCGCGAGGCAGGCACCAGTGTTTTGCTGAATCCACAGGCCAGCGCGGATGCCATTTTCCCTGTCCCGATGAACCCTGTCTTGATTTCTTTCATTGTCTTTTCGTTGTGTTGTCTCTGGTCGGTCGACTGTGAATTCGAGCGGAGTGACGCACTCGCCTGCGCGTCGAAGTGATTCTGCAAAGCTTTCAGTCAATTGCCTGAAAGCTCGTAGCCACTCTCTGTGAGCAGAGCAGTCACCGGCGATCCCTTGCCAGCCTGGAATGCGTCATAGTTTTTCTGAGCAACGTCAGACGCAGCTTCAATCACCTGAACAATGTCACGCTGACTTGCGGCCGTTGGATAGGTTTCATCAAGGTCTTCGGCCGACTCACCCAGCAATCGCCGGCGAATAATGGCCAAAAGTCCCGCTGCGATCGAAGCCTTCCCGTAGCCGAAGATCTCCAGATGCCCCCCATGATGGTTGATACGTCCACCGAAGGAAGGATTGCGCGTCCTCGAACCATCACCGATCACGGCTTCTCGGTAACCGCGTTCCTGCTGATCCACGAGGCCACGCCCATAGATTCCGTAGAGTTCGATCTCCTGGTTCACGGCTCCTTCGAACTCGGCGGGATTGATCCAGTTATTGTTGTAGTCGCCTCGCATGCCGTTGTCATAAGTCACAGCGACATCAATGCTGTCCCAGGTATTGATGCTTCCCGTGCGCTTGAAGGATGTCGGCGCGACGCTCCGACGTGAAGCGATCTCGGCATGGTGCTGATCCCAGTTGAGGAGCAGGTTCTTTTGTCCTGTTGCAAAAACAGACACCGGTTTGACACCCATATAATGGTGGACAACGTCAAGCCAGTGACAGCCGACATAGGCAAATGGGTTACTCTCTTCTGCCCATGCAAAGATCTCAGTGCTGACCTCCAGCGGCTCCTCAAGAACTGCTCGGACACGATTGATGGTTCCATACTGCTGCGGCGCCTTCAGCATCATCTCGCGGATGAATGGGTCATATCTCTTGTGCATATCAACCGCGACGATGCGTCCGGCTGCCTTTGCCCGCGCGATGATGTCATCGGCTTCACTGAGTGATAGACACAGTGGTTTCTCCGTGATGACATCCGCACCAGCTTCAATGGCGTCAAGGATTGGCTGCGTGTGAACATTGTCAGGGGTGGCGACAAACAGCACATCCGGTTTATGGCGTGCGAGAATGTCTTTCCATACGGCGTCCCCGTAGCATGCCTCGATAGCGTGATCGGGAAAGTCGTCAGAGAACCACTGCACAATTCGACCGGCCGTTCCGCTGGATTCACTGCGTGTGCCGACAGCACACACATCGATCTTCACATCGGCAACGTCAGCCGCAAGATGACTCATACCGATGCTTGTGAGTGAGCCCGCAATGCCGCCCCGGATAAAGTCTTTGAAACTCTGGCCGATAATGTCGTCAAAGAACATCCCGCCACCAATGATGGCGACCTTAAGAACGCGTTCCGATTGACTCATAAAGTCTGCTGCCTTCCGCCGGTTATCGGGCGGTGATAGTAAAAGAAAGAGAGTAGTCTGCAGATTGATAAATGTTACCCAATTCCATCGGGCTTCGCTTTCGGCCGGTGACTTAAATTATGGGACGTCGTATAGTTGCAGTGGCGGCGGGTTTTCTGCCGTCTCTCCGGGAATTGCGGATGCCTCTTCAACTGACACGTCCTGACGCCGCGGACATGTTGCTGCGGACTTTTGACCGCTCCATTCATCCGGAGCTGTTTCAGTCTACGGCTCAGTGTTCCCTCTCTTTCGGTGGCAATCGAGCCCAACTGAGAATTGGGCCAACGGGACACCTCCTGGAGTTTAAATGTCCGGAAGGATCTGTCACCGAAGTTGCAGCAACGAAACATGAGGAGCTCCCTGAGAACCGCCGTGTAATTGAACGTCGTCTCATCGGATACCGCACCCACATGGTGGACCTCGCAACCGTCCGCTATCACTGCAGCTATCAGCTGGAGCATGTCCCCCTTGACGTTTACCTGCAGTTACACCGTGAATTTGAAATGGACGCCCGCAATGCAACGCTGTCGATTCAGCTTCCCGGGAGTACGCCCCAGAGTCCGGAGAGTATCAGTTTTCTGAAGTGCGACGTCCTGCCGGAAGGCCTTGTCGTGCACGCGTTCCATACGTTTCCCGATAACGCCGCGGTTCTCAGAACACAAACCCTGTTTGAATTGCTGCTGCGAGACTGACCCTGACCGTATGCACTCGGACTCTGTGATTCTTCGGGCCCTCTGTGGTAGAATCACCTGTTCGTGTCATTCACCACAGAGTTCGCAGAGTTCCACTGAGGGGCTCTCGCCTGTTGTTCCTGATTTGGAAGTTGATCGTGCGACTCACCTGCCTGTTGGTTCCGTTTTGCGTGTGCTCATTCATTGCCGCCGATGAAAATCCGGACGCACAGTACAAACCTGGAACGGATGCCCAGAGGCAGGAAGGGGTCCCGCAGGGTGTCGTGACAAAACATGTCTTCGAAAGCAAAGTCTTCGAAGAGACGACTCGGGAATACTATGTCTATGTTCCGAAGCAATATGACGGTATCCAGCCTGCGGCTGTCATGGTGTTTCAGGACGGGCATGCCTACGTGAGTAAGACCGGGCAGGTTCGCGCCACCATCGTTCTCGACAACCTCATTCACCGAGGTGAACTTCCGGTGATCGTCGGAGTCTTCGTTAATCCCGGCCACAAGGGAGATGAACAGCCCGAAAATCGCTGGCGCGCCAACAACCGCAGTTTCGAATACGACACACTCAGCGACCAGTACGCTCGGTTCATCCACGAGGAACTGCTGCCGCACGTATCGAATTCCATGAAACTCAATCTTTCATCGGATCCCAAAGATCGCACGATCTGCGGCGCCTCATCTGGTGGAATCTGTGCCTTTACGTCCGCATGGACGCACCCGGAATGGTTTGGCAATGTCCTGAGTCACATCGGCAGCTTTACCAATATTCGTGGCGGACATGAGTATCCGGCGCTGATTCGCAAGACGGAACGCAAGCCAATTCGAGTCTACCTGCAGGACGGTGAGAATGACCTGAATAACAGGCACGGCAACTGGTGGCTGGCCAACCTGGAGATGGATGCTGCACTCCGATTCCAGGAGTACGACATGAAATTTGTAAAAGGGACCGGTGCACACAGTCTTGCTCACGGCGGCGCCGTCTTTCCGGAATCACTCCGCTGGATCTGGCAAGATCATACGGTCGCAACTAAGCCACAGACCACGGAGAAGGTCAAGGCGACTGATGTGTACGAAGCAAAGAGCATCGTGTTTACCGGCGGTGAACTGAAAGATGAGAAGATCAATTATCGCCTGATGAAGCCGACGAACCCCAACAAAGGAGAGAAGTATCCGCTGGTCGTGTTTCTGCACGGTGCCGGGGAACGCGGTCATGACAACGCGAAGCAGCTGTTCTACTTCCCGGAACAGATGGCGCAGCCTCGCTGGCGTCAGAGCTTCCCCTGCTACGTTCTCGCACCGCAGTGCGCCAGCGGAAAACGCTGGGTGGAGGTTGACTGGAGCCAGAAGGATACTCACACCGCACCCGAGACGCCCGACGACCAAATGAAAGTGACCATCAGCCTGATTGAGAAGACGATGGCTGAGGAGCACATCGATCCCAAACGCGTCTACCTCACCGGTCTCTCAATGGGAGGCTACGGTTCGTGGGATCTTGCCTGTCGACATCCTGAACTCTTTGCGGCCGTTGCACCGATCTGTGGAGGAGCCGACAACAGGAAGGTTGCTGCAATGAAGAGCCTGCCGGTTTGGGTTGCTCATGGAGATGCGGACCGAGCTGTGCCGGTTGGACGAAGTCGAAACGCTGTCGCCGCTTTGAAGGAAGCAGGCGGAGCTCCGGTCTATGTTGAATATCCGGGCGTCGGGCACAACAGCTGGACACCCTCCTATTCCGACTATGACGGCCTTGTGCCGTGGCTGTTCCGTCAAAGGAAACCCTGATGATACGGATGCCTGCAATCCGTATGCCGCTTCGCTGGCGAGTCGCTACAGCTGCGTGTGCAGCACTCTTCGCCACAGGCTGCGATGGAAGCCCACCCCCTGATAAGCCTGTGGCTGAAGACGCCTCTGATGACCAGCAGGAGGATTCAGAGTCTGTCAGTCCGCACCAGGATGACCCACCACTCATGAACCCGTCCGGGCAGCTGGACCCGGACGTTGACGCTCAGGATACGCCCACGACGTCAGAAGAGTTCGTTGCTCCAAAGCGGAATCGATTGGGGGACACTCGCCCGGACATTAATGAACTACGATTGCAGGAATGTGGCATCATTCGAATCGAGAGCCGACGACTCAGGCTCCTGACAGATCTTCCCCAAAAACAGGTCGCCCATCTGCCGGCACTGGCGGACAAGCTGTTCGATCACCTCAGCGCCTACTTTGGCAAACTCCCTCCCGCTGCCGATGGGTCCGAATTTCAGGTCACCGGACACATCATTGCTGATGAATCGAAGTTCACTGCGGCCGGGTTACTGCCGGAAACACACATGGGCTTTGCCCATGGACGCCACTTCAATTACGAATTCTGGATGTACGGTCAGAAGACCGACTACTTCCAGGAGCATTTGATGCTGCACGAATTCACGCACTGTTTTATGACGTGTGAATCCGGCATGCGGGACATTCCACCACTGTGGTACATCGAGGGAATGGCGGAGTACTTCGCCACGCACTCGGTTCAGGATGGTCGGACACAGTTTGGTGTGCTGCCTGATACAGTCGATGACTTCGAAGGCTGGGGACGAATCGCTGAGCTGAAGAGATCATTCTGGGAACAACAGCGACAGCCACTTGCCGAGGATTCCGGAGCGATTACCACAATGCTGACAATCAGTCCGCTGGACGATATCATCCCGACTCGTGTCCTCGAGTTTGAGTCAGACTACCAGTACGCCTCAACATGGGCCGTCTGCTGGTTGATGGAACAGAACCTGGAATACAGACAGTTGTCTGAGCAATTTCGGTTGGTGAGACGGCGGCAACCGTTTCTTCGGATTCAACAGTCCATCGATTCGAGTTTGATGCACCGATTTCGGACTGACTGGCTACTGGTTGTGGAGTCCCTCATTGAAGGTTTCGATACCGCTCACAGCTTTCCGATTCATCACTCAGAACCGTGGACACTGGCCGCAGCACCAGTTGAGCTTGAGCTGCGTGCTGACCGAGGCTGGTTTGATTCGGGTCTGCGGCTCAAAGCAAACGAGTCTGTCACCGTGACATGTGAAGGGCGTATTCGGCTAAACAGACTGGCGAAGCCCTGGGAAAGTGAGCCACAGGGAGTGAGTATTGAATATCATGAACAACTGCCGCTGGGATGTGTTGTCGGAATTCTGATTGGGAAAGAAGGTGACACAATCAGCGGCCGAATTTCGATTGGTCGTGGTCGCACGATTGAAGTCAGTCAGGATTGCAGTCTCTGGCTGCAGGTCAACGAGAGCGAAAGTGAACGCGCTGACAATTCCGGAAGCATTCAGGTGACTCTGACAGCAAAATGACGCGGAGACGACTTATGAAGTGGATCTGGACATTCGGCATTATTGCCAGCTGTGCAACGGCTGCCGCTCAAAAGGCACCGGAAGCTGCGTACATCTATCCTCCGCTCATTCCTGCCGGCCAAACGACTGAAGTCATGATCGGAGGATTTGACCTCACGGATGATGCTCAGTTCTTTCTCCTTGATGACCGCGTATCGATTCGAGTTCTTGAACCTGCTGGTGAGTTCATTGTCCCGGGGCCACCGTTTTGGTTTGGGGAGAAGGGGCGACAAGCCGCGTTTCCGATCCCGCGCGAAGTCAAAGCCGAGATCACCGTGCCTGCGGACATGCCGGCCGGGCCCCTTCACTGGCAGGTGGCGAATGCAGCAGGCGCCTCAAATACTGCAGTTCTGCTGATTGGAGCAGTTCCCGATGTTCGTGAATCGCGCCGACAGGCTGAGCCTCAGCCGGTTGCTCAGTTACCGGCCAGCATCTATGGGCGACTCGAACGGATTGCAGAGGTCGATCGATATCAGTTCAAAGCGATGAAGACCGACATCGTGAGCGTTGAACTGATCGCTCGCCGGATTGGTTCCCCGTTTCACGGAGTGCTCGAGATTCGTAATGCCCGGGGCACGGTCATTGCCGATGCAGCAGACACTCAGGGAAAAGACACATCCATCTCGTTTATGGCAACCGCCGGCCAGACTTATACCGTTTGCCTGCACGACGTGGACTTCCGAGGCAACCGCGCCTTTGTGTATCGCCTGCAGATGACGACGGGGCCACGCGTTCTTGCCAGTCTGCCAATGGAACTGAAGTCCGGCAGAAGCAATAACGTCCAGATTGTAGGATACGGACTGCAGGGAACAGATGGTCAGTTGGAATCTGCCAGTGTCGACGTGGACGTGCCAGCAGTGGGAGAGCAAATCAACTATCAGGTGCGGCAGTCAGGTACCGTTTCACTTCCAGTCTGCAGTGATGCTGACACGCTGATCGTGACATCAGACGAAGAACTTCCCACCAACATTTTGAAATCCCCCTGCCGAGCGACTGCGCGGATGCCGTCGTCCGGAGTTCAGCAATGGAAGTTTGAAGGAACGAAGGGAGTACCCATTTCAATTAAAGCCGAGTCGCGTGCTATCGGGACGAATCTCGACCTGTCAATTGCGATTAAGGACAGTGACGGAAAGCAGTTGCAGCAAATCGATGACCTTAAGAACACTTCCGATGCCGCTCTGCTGTTCTCACCACCTGAGGACGGTGAGTATGTTTGTGCAGTCAGAGATCTTTCCGGCAACAGTGGCCGACTGGATGCGGTCTATCGGCTTAAGCTTTTCCCTGTGCCTGTCGACTTTGATCTTGTGATTCCACAAAAGGTTGCCATCGAAGCCGCCGGGACTGCAAAACTTAATATTACGGCTAACCGTCGAGGAGGTCATGATGCGGACATCGCTCTGAAATTCAAAGGACTTCCGCCCGGTATAACGGTGGAGGGAGAACTCCTGATTCCCGCCAAAAAAACGTCACTGGTTCTGACGCTGAAGTCTGCAGAGAACACAGCAGTCGCTGCCGGTCTCGTTCAAATCACTGGGACGTCAAAAGTCGGTGAAGAGGCAGTCGAACGAATCGCGGAGGCTCCGGCAACGGGCAATCTGTGCCCGCGCGATCCAGCGGTCGAAACAGTCTCACGAATGATGGTGAGCACATTTCTGAAGCCGACATTCAGGTTGAAGCTGATTGATCGAAATCGCCAGCGAGCCGTTCATCGGGGCACAACGTATCCGGCCCCGTTCATCATTGAGCGAGATGAAGGATTTGACGGATCGCTTCATTTGATGATGGCGGCTCGGCAGGGACGACACCGGCAGGGCATCACTGCTCCGATTCTGCCCGTCCCGGACGATGCAACCGATGTCCTTTATCCCTGCTTCATGCCGGAATGGCTTGAAACAGACCGAACGAC
>MDSW01049748.1_pt1 | contig 17666 bp, 16 predicted proteins | sample 811171 | NCBI WGS metagenome assembly MDSW01 (sample SAMN05326641, study PRJNA326480) | marine metagenome | isolation source: seawater | place: Atlantic Ocean: North West | collected 2012
ATCTGTCGCCGCTGCGGCTAGGGCTAGGATGGAGCTGGGCGAGATAATCCCCGATCAGAGACTTTGGGTATTCATGAGTGCGCACAATCATGACTTGATATCCGCTGACGGTACACTGGATATTCTAGAGGAAGCCGGAGCCCTAGTTCTACGCGATACCTGCCCGGAAGTTACTCCTTACAACCGTGAGCGATACAATCACCTTCTTACTAACTCACTCAAGGCTGAGCATTATCTGACCAGTGGCCTCAACAGGATGCCGACAAGCGTGGCAAGCATCCAGGAATGCGTCGCTCATGCCTTTGACCCAACTCTTGCAGAAGGACAGAGGCCCGAACTGCACAAGACTGGAGCAAAGCCTATTCCATCATCGAAAGAATACAGAGAAGGAAAGTTTGAGACAACTGGATTAGGAATTCCGAGTCAGTCAGAGTGGAAGGTCACTGGTAAGGCCATGGTGACCGATGTCCCAATCACATATCTCGGCTATGTAAACCGCGATACAGGGGTCATCGAAGAACCAGGGCATCCGTTGGATGGCGAACCAGTCGGCGATACAGTCCTAATCTATCCGAAGGGGTCGGGCTCAACTGTTGCACCATTCGTACTGATGGGTCTTCTGTACACTGGGATGGGGCCTAAGGCAATAGTCAATCGTGATGTATGTCCTCTGACATTACCTGCAGCCTCCCTTCTAGGAGTTCCATATGCCCATGGTTTTGTCGAAGACCCAACCATGGAAGTCAACTCAGGCGATGAAGTAGAGATTAGTCTAGTGGACGGAGTAACCATTCTCAAGGTCCTCAATCGTGCATGACAGCATTGATGACTCCGACTCTTCGCAGTAACATACATGCCCGCGCGAGCAGAACCCGAGCCGTGCCGCGAACAAGACCTCGGATTATTCGAGATAGTGGTTAGAGACGGGGCAGCCAGAATTGGTCGTCTGCACACTCTACATGGCTCTTTGCAGACTCCAACTCTGCTACCGGTTATCAATCCAAATTTGAGAACTATAGAGCCCAGAGAGATGTGGGAAAAATACGGTGTTGATGCTCTGATTACCAACTCATATGTCATCTGGAAACATGACGACTTGAAGGAAAAGGCACTATCAAACGGAATTCATTCCCTACTTGATTATCCTGGAGTAGTAATGACCGACTCCGGTACTTTCCAGTCATATGTCTACGGGGATGTCGAGGTCGGAGTAGGCGAGATAGTAGACTTTCAGCGAGATATAGGTGTTGATATCGGGACTATGCTCGATGTCTTCGGGCGTCCAGACATGAGTCGAGAGGAGTTAGAAGACTGTGTGCAAGAAACTGCTAGCAGAGCCCCAGAATCCCTACAAGCAGCCGGAAAGAAGATGCTTCTCAATGGTCCAATTCAAGGAGGGACTCACCAAGATTTGAGGGCCGAAGCTGCGAGTCTAATGGGTTCGGCCAAAGGAGAGGGCAGAGGGTTCTGCGTACATCCTCTGGGAGGAATCGTCCCCCTAATGGAAAAGCAGAGGTACAGGGAGTTGTTTGAGGCTCTGATGGCTGCAAGATCAACAATACCTTCTGACAGGCCAATTCACATGTTCGGGTGCGGCCATCCGATGCTATTCCCAATGGCAATTGCTCTAGGAGCTGACTTATTCGACAGCGCGGCTTATGCTCTCTTTGCACGAGATGATCGACTTCTTTCTCCCGAGGGCACTGTCAAGTTGGAAGGCCTGACCGAATGGCCTGTATCTTCTGCTGCTCTTTTTGGTAGGACAACTGAAGAAGTCAGAGAGATGGACAAGGATGAGCGCTCTACCCTACTCGCACATCACAATCTCGAAGTGACTCAGACCGAACTCGCAAGATGCCGTGAAGCAGTAAGAGAAGGTAGAATCTGGCAATTGGCAGAAAGGCGAAGCTACGCTAACCCGCAGTTGAGGGAGGCTTTCCTCTGGGTATTGGACCAACTTGAGGAGATGCCCGATGAACCATCCGGCGAGACAGCTCTGCAGATGCTAGCATCAACAAATCCAGTCAGAATGGGTAGGGAAGATCTCAGTGAAGATGTTGGCTCACGCCCACACATTTTGCACCTACACGCTCTACTTTCGATGCGATGGAGAGTTCCTGGCTCTTGGTGGGATGGCAGTGAAGGTAAGCCGGAACGAGTTGTAATAATCGACTCCGTACCCCCGCCTTGGAGAATGTCGGCTCTAGGTGCAGCGGTCGAGGCACTACTTGAGAATCCTCGAAGCTTAGTGATGATACCAACTCCTCTTGGGCCGATTCCTTTCAGCATGGAGGATGTCTCTCCATGGTGTCATCTAGAATGTTCAGATGAGACTTGGCTGGAAGTATTTGATGACGAGGAGATTTGGGAAGGGCTTGAAGAGCTAGGACTAGAAGACATGCCACTAGTTAGGGCGTCACCAGTAGAGATTCCAGATGGCAAGAAGTCTTCTGAAATCAGACAATGGCTAGATCGATGCTCGATTGTTGACAAACTCTCGGTACTTTGTGCAGTACCTCCTATTGAGGCATGCAAACTAACTGGAGAAATGGAAGTACGCCGCTCCAATACTGATCGAATTGTCAATGTATTCGATAATCAGCAACATATACTCTCTCCGAGATTGAATGATGGAGGAATCAGCCTCGCTCTCGAAGGCGCATCCAGACTCAACTCCAATCCAAACCCTCCAGCGTTGTTCGGTGAACCGCTATCAGATCCAGACAATGATCACCCGGGGATTCCTAGGGTCAGACTTCTCGAAGATGCGATACCCTTCGTAGGTAAGGGGAGGAATGTGATGCATGGATACATCCGTGGTGCAGATCCTCACTTAATCCCCGGGCAACCTTGCCTGGTGGTGGACGATGCCGGAAACTTGGTTGCACACGGCTCAGCAATTACGACTCCAAGGGAGATGTCACAGTTATCGAAAGGAGTTGCAGTCCGAGTTCGGGAAGGGGCCCTCAGGGGCGACTGAACTGGCTCCCGACGGGGATTAATTCAAGTGACGAATCGCTGAGCCATATTCGACTCCATAGGAGTCGAGGTGAACTATGGACTCTGCGAGCGGGCCGGAACCAGTCATCACATCTCGCAATCTTCGCAAGATGTACGGGCCACATTTGGCTCTAGACAATATCAATCTCGACATACCTCCAGGAGCAATAGGGATTCTAGGTCCAAACGGGGCTGGAAAATCTACCTTATTCAAGTGCCTCTTGGGCCTAATCACAACTACTTCCGGTGAAGGCACAGTCCTGGGTTATGACATCAGAACAGAGGGCGACAAGATCCGCTCAAAGATTGGATACATGCCCGAGTATGATGCATTAGACCCTGGTCTGACAGGAGTGGACCAAGTCAGATACTCGGGCGAGCTTCTCGGGATGAATCCTGCTCATGCCACTAGGAGGGCTCATGAGGTTCTGCAATATGTCGGACTCAAAGATCAGAGGTACAGAAAGATCGAGACATACAGTACCGGTATGAAGCAGGCCGCAAAACTCGCCTGTGCACTAGTGCATGACCCAGATCTTCTGATTTGTGACGAGCCTACCAATGGCCTTGATCAGAGAGCTAGGGAATTCATGCTCCAGACTCTCAAGAAGACAGTTTCTGAAGGCAATAGAACAGTTCTGATGAGCAGTCATGTAATGGATGATGTCCAAGATGTATGTGATAGGATTGTGATGATTCACCAAGGAAAAATCGTCGTACAGCGTAGGATTGACGATTTAGCAAACCAGGTCGAGAGGGAAATTGAGATCTCCGTCTGGGGAGGAGCTAGTAAGATGCAGGAAGAGCTTGAGTCGAGAGGCTTGGTGGTGCGCCGAATGGGCCGAGTCATGAGAGTAATCAGAGTAGATGACTCAACTACTACTGAAATCATCAATGCGGCCTCAACTGCCGAAGTACAAGTTCGTCAGATGCAGGAATACGACCCCGATTTGGAAGACATATTTCTCCTCATCATGGACAAACTCGGAGCAGAAGTCAAAGGCACTTCGGATTTGATGACTGAAGCCCATACAGGAGGTGAAGAAACTGCCTGAAGATCTCGATATTGAAGGTACAAGGACCCGAATGGAGGTCGCTTATGGGGCTGGCGATGGTGATGAAGATGCCAAGGCTATCGTGGCCAAATCAGAAGCCCACATAGGCACTCTTTTCGAGCAGACTTACCGTCCTTGGGATGGCGAACTTGGGCCTAGATGGGTCCGTAACTACGCAATATTCAGGCACCATGTTTACGGCTTGTTCAAGGGGACTGGTCACAGACACTATCACCCAATGGTCAGGCTGGCAATTTTCGTTATTCTGCTTTATTCTCTCTTACCCGTGCTAATGCTATTCCTAGCTTCTCTATCGAGTGACAGTTTCATGAATGATACATTTTCTAGATTGTGGGGAATCAATCGCTACAACTTGTGGGGGCAGGTTCTGGGATATTTCCCCCGTAATCTTTGTTGTTGGCCCATGTTGACTGCTCTAGTAGTAGGGGGAATGATTTCTGATGATAGGAAGTTCGGGACCAGTGCCATTTACTTCTCACGACCAGTGACGAGAACAGACTACACTGTGATGAAATATGTGAGCGTAGCAGTAGTACTAGGCTTCGTAATTGTACTCTCATACTTTGTTTACTACACATCTGCAATCGTATTCAACGGAGAAGGATGGGCATATCTCGTTGACACCTTGCCCATGTTCCTTGGCGGATTAATCGCCGGAATACTAGTGGTAATCACCTATACCTCAATCGGATTGGCCCTATCTAGCATCAGCCAGAGCAGATTCTTTGCCGCTATAGCATTTCTTGGCGTAATCTATGGAACTAAACTCCTTGCCCTATTGATAGACTCTCAGTTCGACTCCTCTATTCTGTATGTTCTGAGCCCTTATGATTCACTTGCTCACATAGGCCAATGGTTACTCGGAATCGAACCTAATTACGATCACCCACTCGCCTTTTCTGTCGTCTCTATGTTGCTTTACAATGCAGCATCTGTCGGACTACTGACATACCGTGTTGGTTCTTTGGAGGTGACTAGGGAATGAGTCAGAAGACACCGGCCGTTGTAGTCGACCAAGTCTCAAAATGGTACGATCAGGTCATTGGAATCAATGATGTTTCTCTTGCAATTGACGGAGGAGTGACCGGAGTTCTAGGGCCTAATGGAGCCGGCAAATCGACACTGTTCAAACTCCTCATGGGCAGGATAAAACCGAGTCAGGGAAGCGTCCGACTTTTCGGGGAAGATCCTTGGGTCAATCCTTCCCCCTACCGTAGGATTGGCTATGTCAGCGAGTCCGAGAGGATGTATGACTGGATGACGGCCCTCGATTTCGTTTCTACTCTGGCCCGTCTTCATGGAATGACTCGCGAGGAAGCGATTGATAGAGCAGAGCATGTACTAGATTTCGTGGGCCTATCGGATGTAATGAACAAGGAGATAGGGAAATACAGCAAGGGAATGAGGCAACGAGTCAAGATTGCGCATGCCCTGGTTCATGATCCGGATCTGATTATCCTAGACGAACCTCTGCATGGCTGTGATCCAATTGCCAGAACTAGCATCATGAGCGTCATTAGAGAACTCGGCTCTCAAGGCAAGACCGTACTGGTTTCAAGTCACATACTCGAGGAGATTGAGAGAATTACAGAGCAAATCATCATCTTGAACGAAGGCAGATTACTAGCCCTAGGGAACTTGCATGCAATCAGAGGACTCCTAGACAAGCACCCTCATCGTATCCTTTTGACTTGCGAAAACCCTCGTGAACTGGCTCGCAAATTCATCGCCGAGAAACCAGTGTACGGGGTTCGGTTCCCCAACGAAGGACAGTTAGAGATTCAAACCAATGATTTGTCCGCTGCTCACGCCATCTTGCCTCGAGTTATTTCTGAATCAGGAGTGCCAGTCGAGGCAATCGATAACCCGGATGACAATTTAGAGGCGTTACTTGGATATCTGATTGGAGGAGCGTAGTATGGATGAGAAGGGCAAATCACTAGCCGAGTCAGTATGGACTCGAATGGATCGCAAGGCTGGAGCCATTACAGAGCTAACAATCAGGCAATTGAGGCACCGAGTCTCAACATGGGTAGTACTTTCAGTAGGGGCTTTAGTGATGATTCTTCTTTTGGCGTTCTACATTGATGGCATCAGAGAAGAGTTTGACCCGATTGACAACGACGGAGATTCAGCCGATTGGGATAATGATGGATACCCCGAAGGTCAAGAGTATAAGTATGGAACAAGTGATTGGAATGGAGATGAATATCCCGGTTCAGGCTACTATATCCGCACTGGAGAGATTGATTGGAATGACAACAACAGAATCCACTCCGGGAATCATACTTGGGAAGGAACTGGATTCCTTGATGCCGAGTGGATAGATGCCGAATATTCCGGTAGCAGATGGTCAGGTATTGTGGACTGGAATGATGTAGAAACTTGCCCCGAGGGTGAGCCTACGGAGGATTGGTGGATTGATTGGGGCTCCGCATGTCTGTATGACGATGGCTCGTATTTCGTGAGTGGAAAATTCAGAGCATCTGGAACTGTAAACGCCCCTGAGAATTATTACATCGAGTGGGGATACTATACTGCCGAGACCGACATCGAACCAGAGTCTGCTTCGATGTACATCGATGAGGACGGTATGCTTTGGGATGGCGAAGATCCATCCGAATTATATGTTGCAAGTGATTGTAGAGTTGGCACATACGACAGCCAAACAGTGTATTTCTGTAATGGATTTGAAGTTGATGATGACGGCGACTGCCTAGTCAATCCTAACGACGATAACAACAACGGAATTCCATGCGATGTCGTCTGGGTTCTTGATTCTGACAAGAATGAGATTGTGGATATTAGGCCCGATAACAATGTCAATGAGGATGCAGCTGAGAGCGAGTTTGAGGGCGAAATGGTTCATAGAACATTCATCATTGGAACAGGAAAGATGGCCTTCGTAATGATGCTTGGTATATTCATACCGCTTTTCTTAGCATTGGGCCTCATCAGGGACGAGACTGAGAATGGAACTCTTCACTATCTTCTTTCTAAGCCCATACACAGGGCGGAATTCATCCTCTATCGATTACTAGGGTATCTCCTGTTAGCTGGAACCTACATTCTGATACTTGTACTGTTTATGGCATTAGTTACTTCTCTGATTGCTCCTGGAGATAGCATAGTCAGACTGTCAGACTATCCAGTATGGCTTGGGGTCGGATTAGCCACCATATTGGTTCTGGCCGCGTATGGGGCACTGTACAATACAATCGGACTAATCGCACCTAAGTACGGCGTATATTTCTGCATCATTCTTGGAATCTGGGAATTCATCATGGGGCTGTTTACTATGACTTTACCTTCTGCGACTGTGCCCATGCTTTCTGTATCTCATTGGGCTTTACAATTGATTGATTCAGTAGTCTTGATGGCTTGGCCAGACACTTTACAATATACTCAGATTTCTGACGCCTTCGGCGTTGAATCTGGCCTACCATTCTTCTGGCAACCTCCCGTACATACTCTCGGAACACAAAGCCCCGTTGTAGCACTGCTGGTCAGTTGCTCAGTCCTGGTGATGATCACCCTACTGATGATGGCCATTGGCCAGTCCAGTTTCAAGAATCGCGAAATTATGTGAGGAATCTAAATGGAGAAGATGGAAAAGTTCGTTGGAGACCTATCTTCTCTTTGGAGACTCGATGTGATGCCTCCAATCCCTCGACTATCTTGGTGGTGGTACTGGGCGATTATGTTCGTACCAGACCCCGACAATCCAAAGCGTTCACGTCAACTAATGATCCTCTGGTCTACTAAGGAAACTCCCGCGATTAGGGTCAATGGGCATTGGTGGAAGCCAGGATCAAGAATGTCTATCGACGAAAATGGAGGACATGTGATTCCTGGCATGGTCTGCGCTTGGTGGTATGATGGAAAGAAGATGTTTGAACCCCTAGTGATGAAGGAATGCAGAATGGCCTTAGTCGATGACAAACACCCACTTTGGCCATCAGATGGATCTGGTGAAGGAGCAGGCGCCATAGTACCGATTCTTGATGAGGACTTTTCATTAGGCATGAGGCCCGGCAACAAGGGCTTCTGGCTTAGTCTGACCAGTGATGAAGATGCTCGCGCCCAGGGGGCACCAACTTCGTTTGAGGCTGAAATGACTCCTTGGTGGGGGCCACCTAGTACTCTGACCTACAGGAATAATGTGTATGGACTCGACATGGGTTATGATATCCTGAGACTCCAAGGAACAAAACTCAAACTGAAAGTTGATGGAGAGGAGTTTGAAGGTTCAGCTTACTTTCAGAAAGTCTCTGTACAAGCGCCATCCTTCCCTTGGTTCTGGGGGATGCTGCACTTTGATGATGGCTCATACATTGATTGGTTTAGGCCACACATCACTCCTGGAATGACCTCAATGGATGACAAGCCATGGCGCCTCCGAGATTTTATTCGTACTCCGGCAATAGGTACAGGAATATTCCATGATGCTAGAAGAGGTAGGACTGAGAATTTCAAGCGCTGCGAGGTTGAGGTACTAGAGCCGGAAGAGGACGAGCCACTATTGGACAATCATGGAAACCCTCTGCCTAAGTTCAAGGTCAGAATTTGGAATGGAAGAACTCAGATTTCGATTATCGTAAGGGCAGTTAGCAGAGCACGCTGGACCTTCGACCAACCAACACGGGCTGGCATGGTCAGCCATTTGACCTACAATGAATATCCGCTAGAAGTACTCAAGATAGCAATACTAGACGAGCAAGGATTGAGGACTGGAGAAGACTACGAGTGGATGGTCGGAAACGCTGAGCATACTTGGGGAATTCTACACTAGCAGCGCCGCACCGTTCTTAACCTCCGGCCCACCAAGTTAGAACCGAGGCGATGAGATGAGCGACGAAGACATGGTTACTAAGGCGGCACAGCATATCATGCAAGGAGATTTCATGGGAGCCATGAGTCTCTTTGAGGCACATGCCGAGTCTAACCCAGATGACCCTGCTGGATATCACGGATGGGCAGAGGCCGCTCTGTTCGAAATTCAACAGAATGGCAATATGGATGACAACGGAAATGATCGCATAAACGAAGGACAAGTAGCGGCATACTTCCGAAAAGCCTCATCAATGGCTCCGGACAATGCAGAGTATCTCGCAGCGCATGCAAATGCATTGCTTGAATTCGATCGTATCCCCATGGCTGTACGAGAATTCCAGAAACTGCGTGACCTTGGAGCTTCAAACGATGAAGTTGATGTGTCCTTCCATCTCCATGAGGCGGCGCGAGTACTCATTGATGCAGTCGACCTGAAGACAGGTTTCGACAGAAGTCACCCATTCGCAAGACAGTATGTCCCGGTAGCCATTGAATTTGCTCTTCTGGGACTCGGCTTCCCTTCTGCAGAAGAGGCTACAGAGTACCTAGCAGAGGACTAGGGAGGCAGTTGCTTGGATAGCGACCGCGTAATGGTCGCCCTAGGCTACCATGGCGATTCCTTCCATGGCTCCCAGACCCAGCCCGGCATCAGGACTGTTGAAGGATCCCTTGTCAAGGCTTTAGAGAGACTCGGCTGGTGGTCACCTAAATGCTTAGAGATGTCCAGTCGTACAGATGCAGGAGTAAGCGTGAGGATGAATCTGGCTAGAATAGATCTCCCGAGTGAGGTATCCACATCAATCCAGAGAGCAAATCTATTGAGGGCCCTGAATGACAATTTACCGATAGGGATGATAGCCTGGGGTGCCGAAAGAATACCTATGGATACTAGGATTAGGCACTCGACCTCTCGCCACTATCTGTATCGTACCGAGGCGTCTCATGATTGGCCCAGAGAGATTGATGTTGACACATTCTCCGAGGCTTGCTCGGTATTGCAGGGCCAGCATGATTTCACGAACTTGTGTCGCCTCGATGAGGGAAAGAACCCAATCAGGACTATTGACGAATGTATTCCTTGGAAAACCGAAGAAGGCCGCATCATTGGCATCTCTGTAAAATCAAGAGCATTCCTATGGAATCAGGTCCGTAGAATGGCCAGCGCAATTTCTGGAGTGGCTTCGGGAAGGAATAGTGTCGAGGATATCCAATCAGCACTTGATAATCCCGATGTCCCTGTCGATCTCGGACGCTCTCCCTCAGAGGGCTTGATGCTCTGGTCAATAGAGAATCCACACACTTCGAATCTAATCGATTCAACTCTGCCCGAGACGAATTGGTTCACAGCGCCTCCGGATGATGTCAGACAGCATAACAGATGGCTCTCACTTGCTCGTTTAGAGATGTCAACACTACTGGAGAGAGAATGGATGAGACTTCTCAAACAAGCCTGATGAAGACCTCGTCTCCATCTTCACAGGGCAACGCTTCACGCAGGAACGATGAAGAAATAACTTCGGCTATCTCAGTATGACGGGTCAAGTCAGGAATCAGTATAGCGCATCCAATCCACTCATCTCCTCCGCGACTTATTTCTGCTCTGAAAGCAGTTGCTCCTCCGAATGATCTCCCTGAGCGTTCGAAACCGTGCACCCTGAGTGCCTTGGTATTCTCAGCCTTCTCTCCTTCTTCAAGTCCAGCCAGAGCCCTAAGGCTCCTATATTCTACTAGATTGTCGCCGAACAGTTCAATGTTCAGAGTACCAGGCCATGCGCCCGTCCCCAGTATCGTCTTGAACTGATCTTGATAGTGTGCTTGTGCCATGAATACATGTGCACGACCGAGACCACTCGATACTACTCCAGTAAGATGCATGTTCTCTCCCTAGGGCGGCCGCTCATAATGTTCATGATGCGAAATCAAAGCGAAAAGTGCTGACCCTGCGAACTTACTCCCCAGCCCATTCTGACCAACTCGTCATACTCACTCCCTTGTTTGAGAAGTGGATTTGAGTGATTAAGATGGGTGAAGTGAATTTCAGGATCTCCTTCTCTTCTATCGCCCAGTCTCTTCAGACTCTCCGATACAGTGGGATGAGGAATCTTACTCATGTCTCTTCCAGGCAACTCTTCTGGCCCCCAGAAAGAACCATCAATCAGAGCAATATCAACTTCGAGAGAGGAAAACCACTCACGAATCGTTTCGGCGCCATGTATTGCGAGCGTAGCACCCCACTCGTCGTGGTCGGGCAGAAATAAGATAGATTTGTCAGGCCCCCTAATCAGGATGGCATGAGTATCAGCAAACTCATCCCGATGAGGTACCGGGACGAAAATCATCTCAAAACCACAGTCTTCAGAGGGCTCAAAAACTTGCATTGCAGCAATTTCTGAGGCAGAGAATGGCACCATCATCTCTCGCTTACTCATCTCGGCGATGACTGATCTACTAGCAAATAATGGCATTTCGCTGACACCCATAACTTCCTTTCCAAACTGTCCAATCCCATCTACATGCCCAATGTGTACATGAGTTAGACTCAAGCTATCCGGTCTGACAACCCCTTGTTTCCCCAAGGAATCGGCCCACAGTCTCATTTGATCGGGCAGCGCCCTACTGGCTTCAATCAAATGCATACTTCCATCGGAACCCATAATCCCGCATGCGACAGGATGCCTACGTAGTATGGGATTGTCATGCGCGCCCATGCAATTTGAGCATGCACAGCCCGCATGGGGAACTCCTCCGTCCTGTGCAATTCCCAGCACCGTGAGGGTGACGCCCATAATGCTCGGCGAGGGTCATAGCGGATGAAGCACACGCACTAGGGGAGAACTAACCTCCGATGGAGCAATGAACCTGAACTGACTCTGCGTGGCATGGCAGCCGATTTGTCGTGGATGCGCGAGCGTTACGAGGAGTTGCGCTCGCAAGGCCTCGACTGGGACCCTCCTGCATTACAGTCAGCAAGTGAGCCGCGTTGCATGATCGACGGACAAGAGATGATCATGCTCTCCGCTAATAATTATCTCAATCTAGCAACTCACCCCAAAGTCGTCGAAGCATCGATTGAAGCCACACGCAAGTACGGCGCCGGCTCCGGCTCTGTTAGAGCCATTGCTGGCACCTTGGATTTACATCTCGAGGCCGAGCGTCTCTGTGCACAGTTCAAGCAAGTAGAGTCCACGCTAATCTATTCGGCCGGATATACTGCCAATGTTGGACTAATACCTACTCTTGTGCGTGGACCTGAGGATGTAATCATCTCCGACGAATTGAATCATGGCTCCATAATCGACGGAGTCAGGTTGACCAAGGCATCCAGAGCAGTCTACCAACATAATGACATGGATGCATTAGAGAACATACTCAAGCAACACAAGGATAGCGATAGGAAATTGATCATCACCGACGGGGTTTTCAGCATGGATGGCGATATCGCGCCTCTGGATGAAATTACTGAACTCGCCGAAGCACATGATGCGATGATATTCGTAGATGATTGTCATGGAGAAGGAGTTCTGGGCGGTGGCCGCGGAATAGTCGCTCACTTTGGCTTACAAGGAAGGGTAACCTTCGAGATAGGCTCTTACTCAAAGGCGTTAGGAGTTCAAGGAGGTATTGTGGCTGGTTCGGAAGATGTACGCAGACATGCACTCAACCATAGCCGCTCTTGGTTACTCTCAGGAAGCCAGCCCCCAGGTGTAGCAGCAGCACAGAAAGCCGCAGTAGAGGTTCTGATGACCGAGCCACAGCATGTCAAGAGACTATGGAGCAACACGGATTACTTCCGCAGTGAGCTAGAATCGCTAGGCTTTGACACCGGCATGAGCGAGACACCAATTATCCCAGTGATGTGTGGAGAGAGTTCGCTGGCTCAAGAACTGTCAGCAGCCCTCAGAGAACAAGGTGTAATGGTAGGGGCCATAGTTTTCCCAATGGTAGCACGCGACAAAGCGAGAGTTAGAACTCAGATTTCTGCTGGCCTATCTCGGGAAGATCTAGACGAGGTCCTATCCAAGTTTGATGCGTGTGGCCGAGAGCTGGGGTTGATTTGAGGAATTAAAATGCAACAAGAGAGACGTGAGAAACTACTGGTACTCTGGCTACTGGCTTCGGCCTTTGGGATTATGTTCGCAGTCCTGTCTTGGGCGCAGGAGGCCAGTCTATTGCCGCCTGCAGACGAACTTGGTGCATGGAAGGGAGTAATTGCAGTAGTAACAGGACTGATTCTGTATTGGCTTGTGGCAAAGGACATCCCTGGAGGGCCGGGCGATGTCTGAGCTGGGCCGTTGGCCGATCAAATGCGAAATTCCAGTCCAATGGGGCGATTTAGACGCTTTGAATCATGTAAATCACACTAGGTTCCTTACTTGGATGGAAACGGCTAGAATGCACTACTTTATCGCCAGTGGATTCGATGAATTGCATAAATCACAAGGAATTGGACCAATTCTTGCAGGGCTCCAGGCAGACTATCTTTCTCCTGTGAGTTTTCCCGATACAGTCACAGTACATACTACAGTTACTCGCATAGGCAACTCATCCTTTGATATGGGCTACAAAATTACTAGCGATGCCAAGGGAGGAGAATTAGTTGCTACTGGAACTGTTTCGGGAGTAGTATTCGATTATGAGGCAGGCAAGAGCACAGCAATGCCCGATTCTCTCCGACAGAAAATCTACGAAATTGAAGCATCAGTCTGACTGGCTCTCATCTACTACTTCTTCCAACTCATCATCTTCCGTAGCAATTACTTCTTCAGAGTCAGAGATATCAATTGTTCTAGTCATCCCATCGAAAGGTTGCAGCCCACGATCCAATCTATCGATAATTCTCCATCTCGGAGCGTATGAGAGGTGTATGTACAGTGGCCCCGGCAGAACAAAGCATACCCAACCTGCAAAGATGGCGTAATCTGGAATCTCATTCATCATCGAGACCGAGATAATTGCCAGTCCGATGAAAGGAAAAGGGAATAGAAATCTTCTACGATTCTCCAGTCGTATTGGTGGGCGCTTTGATACTGATGCTATAATCGATGACGACCCACCTAGGAAGGAGCATAATGTGATTAACATGAGCGTCTGAATTCCCCAATCTCTTAGAGAATCCATCACCGAAATATCGTCCACATTACCAAAATATGCGTATGGCAGCAATAGAGTCAGGCCCACTAGAAATCCATAGAATGAGCCGATGAATACAGGGTGTGAGGCATAGAGTGGGTAGCGCAGGAACAATTGGCTTAGACTGCCACCTTCCAGCATGTGACGGTGCTCCGAGTCCAACTCGTCCAACCTATCTCGCCAATCGGTCACGACTACTACAGCAAACACACCTGTTTTCACCATTCCGGGAGGAATTAAGCCTAATTTTCTACAACAATCTAACTCAACGCACCCGAAAATCATGAATCTACTGTCCGAAGAGTTATCATTGACAACTCTCTAGGTCTAATGCTAGGCGATAACATGGGTGACGATGACACACTATTCACCATATCTGAAGGGCATCTAGATACCGGTCTCCGTGGGATACCTGTGGGGACCTGTAAAACCTCATTCGTTGACCCGATTGAAGGAGTACACTATGTCGGCTATCCAGTAGGCGACTTGGCCAATCTGGAAGAAGAGGATGTAATTTATCTCCTGATGAACAAGAGGTTGCCGACAGAGGAGGAATCAGCAGCGTTTAGAGCCGAATTAGCCCATCGTGCAGAAGAGATGCCAACGGGCGCACTCAGAGTGCTGGAATCTCTAACTCCTGGTAGTGGCCACCCAATGGACTGGTTGGCTATCGGCATAATGGCTCTCGGGGCGGCCGACTCATCCGGAGATGCTAGGTCAGACTCGATGAACCTGATAGCTCGTATGCCTGAGTTGATGGCTAGACTATTCCTGCTTAGGGGCGGCAAGCCAGAAGAACTCAGGCCACGCAAACCTGAGTTGGGTCTAGTTGAGAACTTTGTACACATGCTAGGCATAGAGGGCGCAGAAGCAGAGAGGATGGAACGTGTTCTGAGATTCTTCTTCATTCTACACATGGATCATGGCGGCGGCAACCTGTCGACATTCTCAGGCAAAGCGGTTGCGTCCGGCCGTGCCTCTGTATACGCATCAATTGCGAGTGCGATGAATGCCTTGTCAGGGCCTCTTCACGGCAGGGCCAACCAAGCATGCTTGGAATTTGTACAGCGCATCGGAACATCCGATCCAGCCGAAATTGAGGAATTTGTTCGTTCTGAACTGGCTGCTAGGAGACCAATCTATGGATTTGGACACGGAGTGCTCAGGGCCGAAGACCCTAGGGCGCGTTTGTTGATTGAACTCGGCTCAGAGATTTGCCCTGAGGATGAGAACTACAAGACCGTGACAGCCTTGAGAGAAATCGTCCCTCCCATTCTCAAGGAAATTCCGAAAATCAGTAATCCATATCCAAATGTCGATTTAGCCAGTGGTAGTCTATTGCACTCGGTTGGATTCCGTAAGCCGGATTACTACACTACTTTCTTTGGTTGGGCCAGAGTAGCTGGAATCTGTGCCCAGATTCTCGATGAGAGAAGCGCTAGAGGTGGTAGAGGAACTCCAATCTACAGGCCCAAGTACATCCCTCGGGAACAGCCTCACCAGCGCCTAGAGTAGTCAGCCTGTTCCATAGGTACGGCCAGAACCTCTGTGCCCGATGATCCTAGATACCTCCCAAGGCATACTCGATTCATATGAATCAGACATAAGAGTCTCGATATCCCTCTCCCAAAGCCACTTTTTCCTCCAATAATTCAGGAATTCCCTCTTGTCATTATCTGACAACTCCGGCCAAGGAGCGACTTCACGCTGCAACTCCGAGATTACTGATGCGTGATGCTCAATCGCAGCAGAATCAAGCTTGTTCTGATGCTCCAAATTCAATGGTTGAGTGGCAGGCCTAAGCCACCTAGCTTCACCTGTAGGTAATGTAGTGACTTCAGGTGACAACTCATCCGAGATTGCAGTCAATCCGGCATCCATGAGGGCGCGTTCTACACGGAGTTTTGCAGGCCAGACGAATACAGGAAAACCTTCCCTTTTTCGGGTCAAATTTGCCAACTGCCTCCCGTGCAGTCCGACGGTTGTTCCCACAGTCAGGTGGCGCTTTGCACCGTCGAGATAGTGTAATGCGGCCGGCAGCATTGGAGCACCTAAATTTCTCTGCAATCGCATTAATCTGGGAAGAGAAAGGGCGATGAAGTGAGGTGTAGCGAAAACTCGCTTGACAAAGCTACTGCCCCAAGGTCTGAGGTAGGGAACTAGTCTCGCGAAGCGTAACTTACTGCCAGCTCTTTCGGCCGCCTTCAACAATCTTGGCTCAAATGAATAAACCACAGTACTTGATTCGCCTATACCCATAGGCTCTAGTGATTCGTCAACCAATTCAATCATCTTGCGCATGTGTTCTGTTCTAGCCTCTCCAGACATCAACCATCCAGTCTTGCCACTACTGGGGTGAGGAATCTTGAGTTCTATGCATGCGAATCTACCACCTTCTAGCCAAGGATTGGTAAAACTCGGTTCAGCAAGCATCTCATCGAAAGTGCATACATGGCTAGGCATCGACAGAGAGTCCTCGCATTCAGGAAATCTTCCATCTGCCGTTTTGGTATCGTGATATGCCACTAATTCCTCGTCTGCAGACATTCTGAGATCCAATTCAACTCCGTCGGAAAATTGCATTCCGTGAACCAGAGCAGCGAGCGAGTTCTCAGGCGGCTGTTGCCATGCCATAGCTCCACGAGACGAATCAGGTCCAATAATGCACGGACGGCGATTCAGTTAGCAGCCCCAATGCTCAAACCCTTGTTCTCTCACCGCGCCGTAGGTATAACCATGTCAGAGACAGTAGAATTGGACCGCGCATCAGACCCCGAAGCAGTAAGAGGGTACGCATTCTATGATTGGGGAAAGTCAGCATTTGAGACGAGTACAACAGTAGCCATACTTCCGGCTTGGTATGCATATCTGTTTCTGGAGGCGAATGGACTTACCACTACGATAGGCAATATCGACATGACTGGAGATGCAGTTTGGGCCTATGCCGTAGCCGCTGCCACACTCTTTGTTGCAATACTGGCTCCAGCATTTGGAGTAATGGCCGACAAAAAGCCAATCAAAATGACTTGGTTGAAGTATCTGACCTATCTTGGAGCAGGCTCAACATTCCTAATCGGTTTTGATTTCCTGTATGGAGGTTCTGAGTGGGTTTGGATGATGGTTTTCTTCCTTCTCGCAAACATAGGACTCAACGGTGCTGGGGTGTTCTACAATGCCCTTTTGCCACACATGGGCACCGATGAAGAGATGGATGATATCTCTAACCGCGCATTCGCGTATGGATACCTTGGAGGAGGAATTCTGCTGCTGGTACATTTCATCCTAGTATTGGGAATCGGTGGAGACTTCGTTATCAGACTCTGTCTAGCTTCAGCAGGAATCTGGTGGTATGGGTTCGCCCTTCTGACCTTCAAGTATGTCCCGGAGCCCCCAATGGAGGGAGAAGAGGAATCCATCGATCTAAAGTCAGCCTATCGACAAGTTATCCAGACTCTGAAGGAAGTAAGCAAGTTCCGAACACTGTTCATTTACATGCTTGCTTATTTCTTCTTCATTGACGGAATTAACACCGTAACTGCGTTGGGCGGTGTCTTCGGATCAACCGTCCTAGGGGTCACAACTACTGAACTAATGGTGACCATTTTGGCCATACAATTCGTGGCTTGG
>MDSW01141300.1_pt1 | contig 17665 bp, 18 predicted proteins | sample 811171 | NCBI WGS metagenome assembly MDSW01 (sample SAMN05326641, study PRJNA326480) | marine metagenome | isolation source: seawater | place: Atlantic Ocean: North West | collected 2012
GGAACTGGAGAAAAAATTGAACAATTTGAGATGTTTTATCCTGAAAGAATTGCTAATCGAATTTTAGGAATGGGAGACATAGTTTCGTTAGTTGAAAAAGCTGCCGCAAATGTTGATCAAAATGAAATTGAAAATTTAACTAAAAAAATGACTAAAGGAAATTTTGATTTAGAAGATTTTGCAAAACAATTAAAACAAATGGGAAAAATGGGTGGTGTTTCAGGTATAATGTCTATGCTCCCAGGTATTTCCAAAGCCCAAAAATTAATGGCTGAAAATAGAATTTCAGATGACCTAATTAAACATCAAATAGCTATTATTCATTCAATGACAAAAAAAGAGCGTTTGAGTCCGGATTTGATTAAAGCATCAAGAAAAATCCGAATATCAAAAGGCTCAGGAACAAAAGTGCAAGATGTTAACAAATTATTAAAACAATTTCTTCAATCAAAAAAGATGATGAAAAAAATGAGTTCTGTTGGAAAAAGGGGAATGCCTAGTGAGTTAATTCAAAAACTTCAAGGCAAGCTTCCATCAAATTTTAATTAGAAAGGAATATAATATTATGCCAGTAAGAATAAGATTATCAAGAGCAGGGGCGAAAAAAAGACCATTTTATAGAATTGTAGTTGCAGACTCAAGAAGATCTAGAGATGGAAAATTTATAGATCACATTGGAACTTATAATCCGCTTCTTCCAAAAAATAATCCTGAAAGGATAAAGTTAGATATAGAAAAAGCTAAAGAATGGATTAAAAAAGGTGCTCAACCTAGCGATAGACTTAAAATCTTTTTAAGTAATTTAGACCTAATTGAGAAACCAAAGATTACTGAAAAAACAAAGAAACACTTACCAAAAAAGAAAACTAAGGAAAAACAAGAAGGGGCTAAAGCAGAAGTTAAAGCAGAAACTAAACCTGAGGCTAAAGCAGAAGTTAAAGCAGAAACTAAACCTGAGGCTAAAGCAGAAGTTAAAAATACAAAAACTGACACAATAGAAAAAAAGGGTGAGGAAATTTCCTCTTAAAAAATTTGATTAAAGAAGATGTAATCCATATAGCTATTTTTGGAAAACCTAGAGGATTGGAAGGAGAAATAAAAATTATAATAAAAAATATTGATTATGAAACATTCAAAAAAATAAAATCATATTTTTTAGATGGTAATAAAAAAATAGATATAAAAAGTACTAAGAAGATAAAAGATAATATTTTTGTAAAAATTATAAACTATTCTAATAGAACTGAAGTTCAAAAACTAGTTGGAAATAAAATTTATACATATAAAAAGTTAATTCCAAAACTAAAAAAGAATGAATATTATAATTATGAATTAATAGGTTGTGATATAAGATTAAAAAACAATACAATGTTAGGAAAGATTATTAGAATAGACAACTTTGGAGCTGGTGATTTGATATTTGTTAAAAACAAAAGTAGAAAAGAATTTTATATACCTATGAATAAAGAAAATATTTTATCAGTTAATTTGAATAACAATGTTGTTTTTGTTAATCCTATTACAGGCATATTAGATTAATGTGGAAAGTAAAAATAATTACTGCATATCCTGATTTTTTTCCAGGGATATTGGGTTGTTCTGTTATAGGCAAAGCTCTTGAAAAAAAAATATGGGGTCTAGAAACTATAAATTTGCATGATTTCACTTCAAAAAAAATTAGTAGAATCGATGATACTCCTTTTGGCGGTGGGCCAGGGATGATAATTAGACCTGATATAATAGAAAAAGCTGTTTTAAAGACATATAAAGAAACTTTAGATCAAAATAACCCCCTTATTTTCATGACCCCAACTGGAAGGCCACTTAAACAAAAAAAACTTGAAAATTATGCTAAAAAGCCTGGAATCACTATTTTATGTGGTCGTTTTGAGGGTGTTGATGCAAGAGTTTTGGAAAATTTCAATTTTGAGCTAGTAAGTGTTGGGGATTATGTCCTTTCTGGAGGAGAAGTTGCTGCTCAATTATTAGTTGAAGGTTGTGTTCGTCTCCTTCCTGGAGTATTAGGGCATTCCGAAAGTGTTTTGGAAGAGAGTTTTTCAAAAGATTTTTTGGAACATCCACAGTATACTAAACCTCAGGTTTGGGTGGATAGAAATAATAAGAAAAATCATGTGCCTGATATATTGCTGTCAGGTCATCATGAAAAAATTAATAAATGGAGAAAAGATAAGTCTGTTGAAATAACAAAAAAAAATAGACCAGAATTAATAAAAAATAAAAAAATATGAACAACTTGATACAAAAAATTGAAAAAGACACAATATCAAATCTAACTTTAAATAAACGTATTCCAGCATTTAGATCAGGAGATACTTTAAAAGTTACGGTAAAAATAATTGAGGGAGAAAGATCAAGATTACAAGCATTTGAAGGAGTCTGTATTTCAAGAAAAAATAATGGACTTAATTCTAATTTTACTGTTCGTAAAATTTCACATGGAGAAGGTGTTGAAAAAGGTTTCCCTTTGTTCAGTCCAATAATAGATAAGATTGAAGTTATTAGAAAAGGTCAAGTTAAAAGATCAAAACTATATTATTTAAGAAGTAGAACTGGAAAAAAAGCTCGTATAGCTGATAGTGATAGAGGGGAAGAAAAAGATCAATATGAATTAACAGAAAGTCCTGAATTAAAAAAAGAAGAGATAAAAAATATAACAGCTTCCAAAGAAGAAATAGAAAAAAGTGATTTATCAAATTCTAATAATAAAGAATCAAAAAAAGAATTATCTTCTGAAACAGATAAAAAGGAAGTTGAGGAAGCAAAAGAGTCTGTTGAACAAAAATCTGAGTCAGCTGCTTCCAAAGCAGAAAAGACGTTAGATGAAAAAAATAAATAAACCAAAAACAATATTTGATAAAATCTGGTTAAATCATCTTGTTCATAAACAAGAAGATGGAACATGTTTAATTTATATAGATCGTCATTTAGTTCATGAAGTAACTAGTCCCCAAGCATTTGAAGGATTAAGAGATAATAATAGGTCAGTTAGGAAGCCTGATTGCACTTTCGCTGTTGCAGATCATAATGTACCTACTTCAGACAGATCGAAGGGAATTGATAATAAAGAAAGTAGGATACAAGTCGAAGTATTAGAAAAAAATTGTAAAGAATTTGGAATAACACTTTTTCCTTTACTTGATAAAAGACAAGGAATTGTTCATATTATTGGACCTGAACAAGGCATTACTCAACCAGGTATGACAATTGTGTGCGGGGATAGTCATACTGCAACCCATGGAGCCTTTGGTTCGTTAGCCTTTGGTATAGGAACAAGTGAAGTTGAGCATGTTTTAGCAACACAAACATTAATCCAGAAACCAGCAAAAAATATGAGAATTTCAGTTAATGGAAAAACCGCTGCTGGAGTAACGGCAAAAGATATAATTCTTCATATTATTGGAAAAATAGGAACTGCAGGTGGAACAGGGTATGTAATAGAATATTCAGGAGATGTAATAAAAGGTCTCAGTATGGAAGGGAGAATGACTATATGTAACATGAGCATTGAAGCTGGAGCAAGGGCAGGATTAATAGCTCCAGATCAAAAAACTTTTGATTACATAAAAAATCGACCTTACTCTCCAAAAAATGAGGATTGGGATAAAGCAATAAAATATTGGAAAACACTTCCTTCTGATGCAAATGCAAAATATGATCAAGAAATTATTATACAAGGCAATGATATATTGCCTCAAGTTACTTGGGGCACTAGCCCTCAAGATGTTGTTCCAATTACTGGTAAAGTTCCTGATCCAAAAAACATTGAAGATGAAAATAGACGAATATCCGTTACACGTTCTTTAGAATACATGGGTCTAGAGCCAAACCAAAGTGTAAATAATATAAAAATTGATAAAGTTTTTATTGGATCATGCACAAATGGTAGGATTGAGGATTTAAGAGAAGTTGCAAAAATTGTAGAAGGCAAAAAAGTAAAAAATACAGTTGATGCAATGGTAGTGCCGGGATCAGGATTAGTAAAAGAGCAGGCTGAAAAAGAAGGTATAGATAAAATATTAATAAAAGCTGGATTTGATTGGAGAGAACCAGGTTGTTCAATGTGTTTAGCAATGAATCCTGACCAACTTAAACCAAAAGAGAGGTGTGCTTCAACTTCAAATAGAAATTTTGAAGGAAGACAGGGCAGAGAAGGAAGAACTCATCTAGTAAGTCCTGCTGTTGCGGCTGCTTCAGCAATTAAAGGTAAGATAAGTTTAGTTGAGGATATTTAATGAAAAAATTTTCTACACTTACTAGTATAGCCGCCCCCCTACCAATGATGAATGTTGATACTGATATGATAATTCCAAAACAATTTTTAAAAACAATCAAAAGATCTGGTCTTGGTAAAAACTTATTTCATGAGCTAAGGTATGATTTACAAGGCAATATCAAAAATGACTTTGTATTGAACTGGGATCCTTACAAGTCTTCTAAAATTCTAATTACTGGAGAAAATTTTGGTTGCGGATCTAGTAGGGAGCACGCGCCTTGGTCTTTATTAGATTTTGGATTTTCTTGCATTATTGCTCCAAGCTTTGCTGATATATTCTTCAATAATTGTTTTAAAAATGGTATTTTACCAATTAAATTAAATCAAAAAAATATTGACTCATTGATTAAGGAATCAGAAAATAAAAAAAAATTAACTGTAAACTTAGCTAAACAAACAATTTGTAATGAAAAAGAAGAAGTTATTTATTTTGAAATAGATAGTTTTAGAAAAAAATGCTTGATCGAAGGATTAGACGATATTGGATTAACTCTTAATAAGATAGATAAAATTGATAATTATGAAGAAGAAATTCAAAAAAAATTTCCCTGGATAATATAACTACATGCAGTCTAATAAAAAAATATTAGTCCTTCCTGGAGACGGAATTGGTAAAGAAGTGATGAGTGAAGTTTTAAATATAATTAATTGGATGGAAAAAACTAAAACTGTATCTTTTGATGTTTCTGAGAGACTTGTAGGAGGCGCAGCTTATGACAAAGAGGGAAATTCAATAAGTGACGAAACTATGCAAGAAGCAATTAATTCTGATGCCGTCCTATTTGGGGCAGTAGGTGGTTCAAAATGGGATAATGTAGAAAGATCAAAAAGACCTGAGGCTGCATTGCTTAGATTAAGAAAAGAATTAGATTTATTTGCTAATTTAAGACCAGCAGTAGTTTTTGATGCATTAGCAAATTCATCTTCATTAAAATTAGAAGTAGTCAAAGGTTTAGATATTTTAATATTAAGAGAATTAACTAGTGGTGTATATTTTGGTAAACCTAGAGGGATTAAAAAAATAAATGACAATGAAGAAAAAGCTATTGATACCCAAAGCTATACTACTTCAGAAATAGTTAGAATTGGAAATGTTGCTTTTGATTTAGCCAACAAAAGATCAAAAAAAGTTTTTTCTGTAGAAAAATCCAATGTTATGGAATCAGGTTTGTTTTGGAGAAATGTAATATCTGATCTACACAAAAAAAAATATAAAGAGATTGAACTTCAGCATATGCTTGCTGATAATTGTGCAATGCAATTAGTAAGAGATCCGAAACAATTTGATGTCATATTAACCGATAATTTATTTGGAGATTTATTAAGTGATATTGCAGCCATGTTGACTGGTTCTTTGGGTATGCTTCCTTCTGCATCTCTTGGAGAAATTGATCAAAATGGAAATAGATCGGCTATGTATGAACCTGTTCACGGCAGTGCTCCTGACATTGAAGGAAGAAATATTGCTAATCCTCTTGCAATGATAATGAGTTTTGCAATGATGCTAAAGTACAGTTTTGATATGAAAGAAGATAGTGAATTAATTGAAAAAGCTATACAGAATGTTTTAAATAAAGGTATGAGAACTGCTGATATTAAAAACAATAACGAGAATGCAGTATCTACCAAACAAATGGGGCAGGCAGTTATAGCAGAACTTAATATTTTATCAGGAAAATAAATGAATAAAAAATATAACATAGCTATAGCTGGGGCAACAGGCAATGTAGGAAGAGAAATAATAAACATTCTTGAACATCGAAAATTTCCAATCAATGAATTATTTCTTTTGGCCTCCTCAAAATCAAAAGGTAAAAAAATTAGTTTTAATTCCAAAGAATTAGAAGTTAATGATTTAGCTGAATTTGATTTTTCAAAATCAGCGATAGCATTATTTTCTCCAGGAGGAAAAATTTCTGAAAAATATGCTCCGAGGGCAGCAGAAGCAGGGTGCGTTGTCATTGACAACACGTCGCACTTTAGAATGAAAGAAAATGTTCCATTAATAGTTCCAGAAATTAATTCTAAAGACTTAGAAGATTTTTTTAATGATAAAAAAAGATCAAATATTATCTCTAACCCAAACTGTTCTACTATTCAAATGGTTATGGCTATTAAGCCTATTCATGATATAGCAATAATAAATAGAGTAGTAGTTTCAACTTATCAATCAGTTTCAGGTGCAGGGAAAGAAGCTATGGATGAATTATTTGAACAAACAAAAGATATTTATTCAAATAATAATTTAAAAAGAAATAAGTTTACAAAACAAATATCTTTTAATGTTATTCCTCATATCGATTCTTTCTTAGAAAATGGAAATACCAAAGAGGAACAAAAAATGATAAATGAGACTAAAAAGATTATTGACAATAACATTAAGGTTTCAGCAACATGTGTAAGAGTACCTGTTTTTATAAGTCATTCTGAATCTATAAATTTAGAATTAGACTCTCCTATTACTGAAAAAAAAGTAAAAGATGTATTATCAAATTTTAAAGGAGTAAGTGTTGTCGATTATAGGGCAGATGAGGGCTATATCACTCCTGTAGAAGCAGCAGGTGAAGATAAAGTGTATGTTAGTAGAATAAGAAGAGATAATAGTATTGAAAATGGGATAAATCTTTGGGTTGTTTCAGACAATTTAAGAAAAGGAGCAGCATTGAATGCAGTTCAAATAGCTGAGGTATTAATAGATAAATACTCTGAATTTTTAAAAGAATAATAAAAAAAATTACATAATTTTACAAAAATTTTTATATAGCTCTGTTGCAAGATAGTTCATTTGTTTCATATTATCACTTGCATCACTTTCAAATTTTGTCAAAGCATTAGGTCCAATAGCTTGCTCAAGAGCATCTTTATATTCAGGAACACAACTCCATTGACCAACAGTATTTGATTTTATTTCAATATGAAACTGTATTCCATATGCATGATTTTTATATTTGAATATTTGATATTTGGTATTTGGCGAAGAACCTAAAAGAGTCACATCTGGATTTTGCTCTAATCCGACAACCTCATAAGAGTGCCATTGAAGTGCTTTAATTGAATTAGGAAAATTAGAAAACAAAATGTCATCTTCTTTATTTTTTAGGATATCTATATCCAGAATACCTATTTCAGGAGGTGAAGATTTAACAACCTTTCCTCCTAATATTTCTCCTAAAAATTGGCAACCCAAACAAAAACCTAAAAATGGTTTTTGAAGATCAATTACGTATTCTTTAATTTTATTTTTTTCTTTTAATATCCATGGATATTTTTCTACCATCCATGTATCCTGGGGGCCGCCCATACATAACATCCCATTAAACTTGTTTATGTTTTCAGGAATATTTTCATTTTCATCAAGCTCAATTGTAGTTAAATTAAATCCATCAGCTAGCATTAAATCTTTTATGTAGCCAGGAGTTTCACATTCAACATGTTGCAGGACAAGTATTTCCATAAAGAATTATATATTAATATGATTTTTCTAAATTTAACAATTTTTTTTTAGTTTTTACTCCTCCAGGAGCAGAAAATCCTCCCAATTTTCCATCACTTCGAACAACGCGGTGACAAGGAATAAGTATTAAGTGTTTATTTTGTCCACAAACATTGCCGACATATCTTGGTGACGTATTTACTTTTTTGGCAATTTCTTGATAACTTTTAGTTTTGCCATAAGGAATTTTATATAGTTCTCTCCAAATTTTAATTTGTAATTTGCTTCCCTTAAAAATAATTTTGGTTTTTATATTTTTTTTTTTTTGATTAAAAAAATCATTGATATCTTTTTTCATTTTTATTAAAATTTTAGATTTTCCTTTATTTTTTACTTTTCCAAAAAAAATTGAAGATATTTTTTTATCTTTTTCAACAATTGAAATCCAACCAAATTTAGATTTAAAAGAGATGTTATTGATCATTTTAGCTAATATATATTATTAGGTTATATTAATATTTATGATAATAAAGAAATTAATTTATGAATTCAGACAATAAAAGAAAGTTTTGTGTTGCACCAATGATGGGTTACACAACTCCTCATGCCAGAAAATTATATAGAATGTTATCAAAGAACGCATTTTTATTTACTGAAATGGTTCCTGCCAAAACTCTTATTCATTCAAAAAATATTGACTCAATTATTGAAAATAATAATCAAAATCCTGTTAGTCTCCAAGTTGGTGGTTCAGATATTACTGACTTAATTAAATCTTCAAAAATTGCTAGCCAATACAAATTTGATGAAATTAATCTTAATGTTGGTTGTCCTAGCAAAGCTGTAATAAAAGGAAAATTTGGTGCATGTCTTATGAATGAAAAAAAGCTTGTAAGATTATGTTTAGAAGAAATGTTAAATCATTCAAGTATTGAAGTATCTTTAAAATGTAGAATAGGTATTGGAAAAGAATTAAATTATGAATTCTTCAAAGATTTTATTGATGAAATAGCTAAAAGTGGAATTAAGATTATTTATGTGCATGCCAGAAATGCAATTTTAAATGGATTAAGTCCAAAAAATAATAGATTAATCCCACCCCTAAAATATGAATTTGTAGAAAATATAAAAAAAGATTTTCCTGATATTAATTTTATAATTAATGGAGGAATCAATACTCTAGAAGAAGCCTATAAATTTTCAAAAATATATGATGGGGTAATGGTAGGAAGAATGATACAATCAAATCCATTTTGTTTGGAAAAAGTTGATAAATTATTTTATAACAAATCTAAAAAAATTTTAAGTTATGAAAATATTATAGTTGATTATTTTGACTACATTAAGGATAAAATAAAATACGAGTCAATCTATAGATTGCTTAGTCCATTACTTCAAATTTTTTTCTCTGTGCCAAACAGTAAAAGATTTAAAAACGAAATTAATTCAAAAATAAAAACTAATCAAATTGAAGAATTACAGAATCTATTTTTAAAATTTGCTAATAAAGAAATATATTTTAATTAATATTTAATTTGATAATTTAAAGATATTATTTCAACTCCTGGATTGCTGCTTCCGATATTTGCATTAGAAATATGTCCTATGGAAAATCCAATTCTATTTTTATTATCTAATTGATAACTTACCTCGAAAGTAGTTCTGAATTCAATAGTGTTACCAAGAGCTTTTCCATCTCCATCATCATATGCCCCAACACCAATACTCGGGGTAAAATTATAATTAGATTTTTTACCTGTAAATATTGTTCCTAAATTATCATCTAAATAAATTCCAGCAAGAAAATAAGATGCAGAGTCTGATGTAAATTCAAAACCAGCAAAAGGATTGAGATTAAAAAAATCATAACTTTCTGGCCCTATTCGTAATAAAGACTTTTCAAATCTTCTCTCATATCTAAAATCAATTGCTTCATCTCCTGAACTACCATCAAATTTCACATCATAATAACCAATACCAAAAACATCATCCCCGCCAGCAAAGGCGTTATTAGAAAAGAAAAGAAAACAAATAAAAAAAATCTTTTTCATAAAAAAGCTACTTCACACTATCAAGAAAAAATAAGTCTTTAAATAAAAATTTTAATTTCTTAAGAGATATTTTTGAATAAGTTTTATGGTTATGTATTTTATTTAGACTCAAATAGATCTAATATTTCAGCTGAGTCATTGAATACTCCAGCTATAATCTTAGTATTTGTTATTGGTGCTCTATATAATGAACAAACAACCTTATTTTTAATATTTTCAAAATTTTCTTCCAAAGAAGGCTCATACCCTCTAACAATTTTATTAAATGTAGAGTAAGGCTTGTCTAATTTAGAAAAATTATGATATCCCCACCAAAAACAATCATTTTGTGCTGATAAAGGTCTTGAAACATCTACACCCCTGTTAACAAAAAGAATTTTTTTTGTATCTGTAAATGCAGCATGATGGAGATTAGAAAAATAATCCTTATGTCCTTTTTCTAGTGAAACTTTCTGATTTAAATTTGCTGTCCATTTACTTATAGCCAATGGACCTTGAGAAGAAATATTAAAAATTTCTTCAATATTTAATCCATATGATTTAATAGTTGCATCCACTCCATGATCAAACATCCATTTAACAATTTCATTTGGATTGGGTGCCGTTTGGAGTTGTAATAATTTTAAAAACATTTCTTCTTGAGCACCTCTTAAAAAGACTAGGTCATCATTATTTAAATAATATTTTAACATTAATTGTTTTCTTAAATCTAATACACTGTAAAGAGTCTGCTTAGCATTTTTTCCTAAGCCTATAATATTACCAAGAAAAACTAACTTATCATTAATACTAAAGTTATCTAATATATGTTTTTTAATTGATTCAAAAGATTCAACATGGGAATGGATTGAGCCTATAGCCCATATTTTTTTACAAAATTTAAGTTCAACAAATTGAGAATAATTTTGCACTTTACTTTATTTGTTTGATAATGTGCTTTCAATTTTTTCTGTAGCTTGAAAATAATCTGTTTTTTCTATAGCTGCCACTTCTCTTGCTAATCTTTCTAGAGCTACTTGAAACATTTGTCTTTCACTATACGATTGTTCTGGTTGATTATTTTTACGAAATAAATCCCTTATAACTTCAGCAATTTTTACTGGCTCTCCTGATTGTATTTTTGATTCATATTCTTGAGCTCTTCTACTCCACATTATTCTCCTAATTTTTGGTTTTAATTTTAAGACAGAAAAAACTTGATCTAATATTTTTTTTGAAGCAATTTTTCTAAGACCTACTTCATCTTGTTTTTCTAGAGGAACGCGTATCATTAATTTAGCTTGCTCCATTTGAACCAAATAAAATCTTGTTTTTATGTTTGCTATTTCCATAGTTTCAATTTTTTTTATTTCTCCAACACCATGTTTCGGATAAACAACTATCTCGCCTATTTTAAATTCTTTAATTTTTTTTGTTTTGTTAGCCATTTATTTTCCTGGTTTCTCACTAAAATGCTCTTTGAATTTATTTTCAACACCTTTCCATTGATCTGAGTCTTCGGGAGGAGGTTTTTTTTTAGTAATTACAGGCCATTTTTCTGAATATGTTCTATTAATTTCAGCCCACTTTTCCATATTATTATCAGTATCTGGGTGAATTGCTTCAACTGGACATTCTGGTTCACACACACCACAATCTATACACTCATCTGGATGAATAACTAACATGTTTTCACCTTCATAAAAACAATCAACTGGGCATACTTCTACACAATCCATTAGTTTACATTTAATACAATTTTCATCTACTACATATGTCATTTTGAAATATTAAAATTTATTTAATTTTGATAATACTTTCTTTTTGATTTTACCACAAGTAATGTCAGGTATATACATCAATCCAGATAAACGTCGTATTAAATTTGACTCAAAATCATGTATTTCACCATCGCTTAAAACTATTTCCCATAAACATTCTAATAGAAGATTCTTTTTTTCATCATCAAAAGATTTATTAATTCTAGAAGTATAGAAATGAAAAGAGTTGGGTTCGTCAATATTTTTCATACAATTAATAATTACCTCTTCAACTTCTTTCGGATCTTCTTCAAATATTTTAATCAAAGAAGATTTGATCTTATCTATTTCGCTCTGATCTATTTTTCCATCAACACTTGCTGCTTCTAACATTATGCCACACAACAATGACAACTCATAATTTAAAGATTTTTCATGATCTGAAAAGTTTGTTTGTTTTAAAAGTATTTTTTTTAACGACTTAAGCAACTTTATATCCGGTTAAATTATAAATTATAAAAACTAAGTTATTAAAGTAGTTTTTCTAAAACTGCAAAAGGAGAATTAGGGTCTATTTTCTTTTTTTTAGGGATCTTTGTCTTAATGGGTTTATTTTTAGTTATTTTTTTTTCAGATTTGGGTTTATTTTTTAACTTAACAATTTGATTATTTTTTTTAATTTTAAAGAAAAACAGTTTTTTTTCATTACCAAGAACAATACTATCGAAACCGCAAAACAACAAAATATTTGACAATTGTTCAGAATTACACCCAACTGGATTCATCATATCTGAAGATTCTATAAAAGGACCTAATTTTATTTTTTGTCTAGCGAGAAAAAAAATTCTTTCAAAGACATCTATTCTGACTGCAAATTTATTAATGCAAATATATCCAATTGAAAACCAATAATCTTTAGGCATTTCTATTTCGCTAATAAAAGAGACCCTTCCATCTTTTGGTAGAGGAAATGCACCAACTAGTTTATCGTTATTAAAAACTTTCCATAAAATTGCATTTAATTCAATTGCATTTTTTTTCATCAAATTTGGAATAAAAAAAAATTTAGCTCCTATTCTAATACCTAGTTTTGAAATTTGTGATTTATCATCATCATCAATTTTTTTAAGATCTTTTTTATAATCTTCAATCATCATAGATCCTAAATTATTAAACAAGTTATATGTTATCAATCGAACATTAGAAGATAATAAATTATTATCTGTATTTCTAATGGGTTTTAAAGTGGAAATTATTTTATTATCTATCCATTTTTGAAGTTTAATTTGAATCTCTTCTTTTTTATCAGACTCTAAAAATTTTGAATTAATTACTTCTGCTATTGGATTAAAAATATCTTTACCCTTAATTAATATTCCGATTGGTTCATCGCCCCAAAAAATATTAATATTTTGCTCTAATTTTATATCTCCTATATTGCCCAAATTAATTGATTCTTCAGGCGCATCAATAAAATTAGAAACTTTATCATTAATCATAATTCTTATTTTTTTAATAACATGATTATGGGAAAAAAGTGAAATAGACTTTGATTTATCCAATAATTTTAACTGAAAACCGTTAATATAACCAAATATTTCTTTATTCAAGGTAATTGATTTATCTTCATTTATTTCAATTTTACTATCATTCTCGCTATTTTTATTTTCAACAAAATAACTAGCGGAAAAATCAACAAATCTATTAGTTAATCTCTCATGCAACTGATCTGATAAATTATCTTCTATATTCCTTGTTTTATTTTGCCAGTATTCCTTATCTTTTAACCAAAAATATTGATTAGATATATATGTCCAAGTTCTTATATTAGATATTTTTCTTGAAAGTTCATCAATACCACCACTATAATCTTCCAAGCGAGATATCCGCTCTATAATCCAATCTTCAGGTATAAATGAATTATTTTTAATTAAATTAAGAAAAATATTCTTTAAAAGTTCAAGATAATTATCATTCATTATTTTTTGAAAATCTGGAATGCAACAAACATCCCATAAAAGTTTTACATTATATGAGTCTATCAAAAATTTTGAAATATCTTTATCATTCGAAAGAGTTCTAAAGCAAATTTCATCTTCAGCATTTTTTTTGTGAATGTAAAAATTTTTTATAGGTGATTGTTTTAAAGAATTAAAAACATCTTTTACTGAATCAAAATTAATATTAAAATTTCTCCAATAAATTTTATTAATTTCTTTAAAAGAATGATTTTCTACAGAATTAATGATTAAGGGGTCAATCTTACCTATATCTTTAGTAAATCCAAATGTACCATCATCTAAATATCTTCCTGCCCTTCCCGCTATTTGACCTATTTCTGATGGATGTAAGTTTCTATTATATCTGCCATCAAATTTTTTTAAGGAGGAAAATAAAACATTACTTATATTCAAATTTAAACCCATACCTATTGCGTCAGTAGCAACTAGATATTCAACTTTTTTGTTCTCATATATATCAACTTGGGCATTTCTAGTCCTTGGACTAAGAGAGCCTAAAACTACAGCTGCTCCACCTTTTTGAGATTTTATTAATTCAGCAATTTCATAAACTTTATTAATATTAAAAGCTATCACTGCTGATCTAGGATCTAGCTTAGAAATATTATGTTTTTTACTAAAAGATAAATTAGAAAATCTTTCTCTAGTTTTTATTTTAATATCAGGAAATATTTTTTTTAAAATATTTTTTATTGTCAATGAGCCCAAAAAAATTGTTTCAAACTCTCCTCTTAGGTTAAGAATCCTATCAGTAAATATATGGCCTCTCTCATAATCAGAAGCCAATTGTACCTCATCTATTACTACACACTCAGTTTTTAAATCTATAGGCATTGACTCAACAGTACAAAAAAAATATTTAGCATTTTTTGGAATTATTTTTTCTTCTCCAGTAACAAGAGCAACCTTATCGAAACCTATTTTTTTTATAGCTTTATCATAATTCTCTCTTGCTAATAATCTCAATGGAAATCCAAATAATCCTGACTTAAAAGACATAAATCTTTCAAAAGCATAGAATGTTTTACCAGTATTTGTTGGTCCTAGAATTGCTGATATATTACCTTCCTTTTGAAGCATATAATTTAGGAAGCTTTTGTAATAAATGAATTTAAAACATATTGTAAAATGCCACCTGATTTATAATATTCAAGTTCCTTTTTTGTATCAATTCTGCATTTAAGTTTAATTGAATGTTTTTTAGAAGATTCAATTATGCACTCTAAATCTACATTTGGTTTTAAATCTTCTAATCCTATTATAGTTATTTTTTCATCACCTGTAAGTTTAAGAGTATCTTTATTTTGATTATTATTAAACTGAAGTGGTAAAACTCCCATTCCTATTAAATTTGATCTATGTATTCTTTCAAAACTTTCTGCAATTACTGCCTTAATTCCTAATAGTTTTGTTCCTTTTGCTGCCCAGTCTCTTGATGATCCTGTTCCATATTCTTTGCCAGCTATTATTACCAAAGGAATATTATTATTTTTATATTCCATAGCTGCATCATAAATAGACATCTCTTTATTTGTAAGGAAAGACTTAGTAATGCCACCTTCTTTATCTTTTAAAATTTGATTTTTAATTCTTATGTTGGCAAAAGTTCCTCTCATCATTATTTCATGATTGCCTCTTCTAGAGCCATAAGAATTAAAGTTTATTGAATTTACTTGCCTATCTTGTAAATACTTTCCAGCTGGACTATCTATCTTAATAGCGCCAGCAGGAGAAATATGATCTGTGGTAACACTGTCTCCAAGAATGGCTAAAATTCTTGCTTCTTTTATATTTTCAATAATATTTTTTTGATCTTTGGTTATATCTTCAAAATATGGTGGGTGTTTTATATATGTGCTGTTAGATTTCCATTCGTAAGTAGTATTAGATGAACTCATGATAGACTGCCAATTTGCATCCCCTTTATAGATTTGGCTATATCTTTTAGTAAACATATCAGTAGAAAGGGATTCATTAATGACATTATTAATTTCATCAGAGGTTGGCCAAATATCTCTTAAAAAAATATTTTTTCCTTCTTTAGTTTTGCCTATGGGATCATTAAGAATATTTATATTTATATTACCAATTAATGAAAACGCAACTACTAGAGGTGGTGAAGCTAAAAAATTAGCTTTCACTTCTTGATGAACCCTTCCTTCAAAGTTTCTATTTCCAGATAATACTGAACAAACTGTTAAATTTTTATTTTTAATTTCTTTTGTTATCCACTCATCTAAAGGTCCAGAATTGCCTATACATGTTGTACAACCATAACCAACTAAGTTAAATCCAACTTGATCAAGATATTTAGATAAATTTGACTTATTAAGATAATCAGTAACTACTTTACTTCCTGGGGCTAAACTAGTTTTAACCCATGGTTTAGCAACCAAACCTTTTTCAATAGCTTTTTTTGCTAATAAACCAGCTGCAATCATCACATCAGGATTAGATGTGTTAGTACAACTTGTAATAGCAGCAATAACTATATCGCCAGATTTTAATTTATCTTTTTCAATGCTTCCATTATTTTCATTTAAAATAATTTTTTTAAAATTAGACGGAATATCTTTTAAAAGAATTGTGTCTTGAGGTCTTTTTGGGCCAGCAACAGCTGGTTGAATTGAACATAAATCTAAAGTTAATTTTTCATCAAATTTAGGATTATAATATTTATTAATCCATAATTTTTGTTTTTTTGAATATTCTTCTACAATCTTTAATTGTTTAGATGGCTTTCCAGATAATTTTAAGTAACTTAAAGTTTTTTCATCAGTCGAGAAAAATCCACATGTAGCACCGTATTCGGGTGCCATGTTAGATATTGTGGCCCTGTCTGCAAGAGATAATGAAGAAATTCCGTCTCCATAAAACTCTACAAATTTTCCAACGACACCATGTTCCCTTAAAATATTTGTTATGTAAAGTACAAGATCAGTAGCAGTAGTCCCTTCATTGAGTTTGCCAGTTAAATTTAAACCCACAACTTTTGGTATATTCATTGAAATTGGTTGTCCTAGCATAGCAGCTTCTGCTTCAATACCGCCGACTCCCCATCCTAATACGGACAGCGCATTTACCATAGTAGTATGGCTATCAGTTCCAACAACAGAATCTGGAAATAAATAATTTTTTTCTTCCAGTTTTTGAGACCATATTGTTTGTGAAATATTTTCTAAATTTACTTGATGACAAATTCCAGCACCTGGAGGAACTAAATAAAAATTATTAAATGATTTTTGTCCCCATTTTAAAAACTCGTATCTTTCATTATTTCTTTCGAATTCTTTTTTAACATTCAGTTCAAAAGATTTTGCATTTCCGTAATTATCTACCATAACTGAATGATCAATTACCAAATCAACTCTTGAAAGTGGATTAATTCTTGAAGGGTCAATATTTCTCTTTTTTAATGCATTACGCATTGCAGCCAGATCGGCAACAGCTGGAACACCTGTAAAGTCCTGCATTAATACTCGAGTAGGAAAAAAAGATATTTCAAAATCTTGCTGTTTTATAGCTATATTTTTACAAAAACTTGCGATCATAGTATTTGTAATGGAGTCGCCGTCTTCATTACGCAATAAATTCTCCAAAAGAATTTTGATGCTATTTGGAATAAAATCTAAATCAATTTTGTATTCAGTAGCTATTTTATTTAAATCATAAAAATAGTATATCTTATTGAAAATCTTAAGTTTATTAATGGTTTTAAATGTGTCTATTGATTTTTTCATTTATCATATTGGAAGTTATTTTAGCTATATAGTTTTTATTTATAATCATTCTTTGAGATAAATATCAACAAACTTATTAGTTTTCTGGGAATTTTTTAGCTATTCACTACTTATTTTAAAGAAAAATTTTTTAAAAGAAAAAAAATTATAAAAATTTTTTTTAATTTTTAATAAATACTAATATGTTGACTTTGAACGAAACTTTTGGGAAAAAAGTGCAGCCTTTTATGTTTGTTACATAAATTTGTGACTGGAGGCAATGTGCCTCCGTAATAACAATCTACAAGGAGCATTAAATGGCAAAGAAAAGAAGAAAAGCTGCACCTAAGAAGAAAAAGAAAGCAGCTCCTAAAAAAAGAAGAAAAGCTGCACCTAAGAAGAAAAAGA